>OATB01000277.1_pt1 | contig 45824 bp, 38 predicted proteins | sample 1494941 | NCBI WGS metagenome assembly OATB01 (sample SAMEA2579931, study PRJEB22360) | human gut metagenome | reverse complement strand
ACCCCAGGGTTCCACCACGCTGAGAAAACCAGCTTTGTATCAACGAATGCTATCTTTCTGTACACTACCTCCATCTACAAAGCGTAATTAATCAGCAAAACCCCAATATAATGCATTTAATAGAACATTACAAAACGTTCGCTGTAGTACGAGAGCGTGTTTTTAAAAAAAACATTTCAATCCCTATTGACAATACGTGTATGATTGTATACAATGATACAAAATAAACCTTTAGGAGAGATTGAATCATGGATAATCGACGCGTTAAAATGGATTCCCACACAAACTTGCTGCAGTTAGAAGAGCATATGTATCATTTAGTTGACGTAGAAACGCCAAATGTATTCCGCAACCTGTTTCCTTATGATGAAGTGCCGAAGATTGCCTTCAATGACCGTATTGTGCCACACCATATGCCGGAAGAGATCTGGATTACAGATACTACGTTTCGTGATGGGCAGCAGTCCCGCGCACCCTATACCACAGAACAGATTGTGACTTTATTCGATTATTTTCATAAACTGGGCGGACCAAACGGTAAGATTCGTCAATCCGAGTTTTTCTTATACAGTAAAAAAGACAGGGACGCTGTCTATAAATGTATGGAAAGAGGTTATAAATTTCCGGAAGTCACCAGCTGGATCCGTGCAAGTAAAAAAGACTTTGAGTTAGTCAAAGATCTGGGGATGAAGGAAACCGGTATTCTGGTCAGCTGTTCTGATTACCACATTTTCTATAAGATGAAAATGTCAAGAAAACAGGCTATGGAACACTACTTAAGTGTTATTAAGGAATGTCTGGAAACCGGTGTCAGCCCAAGATGCCATCTGGAGGATATCACCCGTGCCGACATTTATGGTTATGTAATTCCATTCTGTCTGGAATTAATGAAACTGATGGAAGAGTATCAGATTCCAATTAAAGTACGCTGCTGTGATACCATGGGTTATGGCGTAAACTATGCCGGTGCTGTAATTCCAAGGTCTGTACAGGGAATTATCTATGGAATTATGACGCATGCAGGAGTGCCTTCCGAATTAATTGAATGGCATGGACACAATGATTTTTACAAAGCGGTGAGCAACTCCACAACTGCATGGCTTTACGGTGCTGCAGGCGTAAACTGTTCCCTGTTTGGAATCGGGGAACGTACCGGAAATACACCAATCGAAGCCATGGTATTTGAGTATGCCCAGCTTCGGGGAACTCTGGACGGTATGGATACCACTGTCATTACAGAAATGGCTGATTACTACCAGAGAGAGATAGGCTATCATATCCCTTCCAGGACACCGTTTGTAGGACAGAATTTTAACGTGACAAGAGCCGGAATACATGCTGACGGACTGTTAAAAAATGAAGAGATCTATAATATCTTTGACACGGAGAAATTCTTAAACCGTCCGGTACTGGTTGCTGTTTCCAATACGTCAGGGCTGGCGGGAATTGCACACTGGATTAATACATATTATCGTTTGCCGGAGGAAAAGCGTCTGTCGAAGGATACTCCACTTGTGGAAATGGTTAAAACCTGGGTGGATGAAGAGTACGAAGATGGCCGTGTGACAGTTATTACTGATAATGAACTGATAAAAGTGATTGATGACTGTTGCAAAAAATTGAATTTTGTTTTAGTATAGTAGGCAGGGCAGGAGGAAACATTTTGAGTAATCATGAAATGCTTAAAGAAGTAAATGATAAATATTCGCTTCGTGGAAGAGTGTTCCACACCATACGGGAAGATATCTTAAATGGCAGATACCGTCAGGAAGAAGAACTGCGGGAAACAGCCATCGGTGCTGAGCTGGGCGTAAGCCGCACTCCGGTGAGGGAAGCCCTAAGGCAGCTGGAACTGGAAGGGCTGGTAAAGATTGTTCCTAACAAAGGTGCCTATGTGACCGGAATTACTCCCGCAGACGTGAAGGATATTTATATGATCCGTGCAAGGCTGGAAGGGCTGTGTGCCAGAATGGCGGCAGAGTCCATTACTCCAAAAGAGCTGGAGCACCTGGAAGAAATCATAATGCTGGCAGAGTTCCACGAGAAACAAAAGCATTATGAACAATTATTTTCGTTAGACAGCAAGTTTCATGAAACTTTATATGAAGCCTGCCAAAGTAAGATGCTGGAACATTTGTTGTCGGATTTCCACCATTATGTACAAAGGGCCCGCAAGCTGGCGCTGAAGCATCAGGAGAGGGCAGAGAAGTCTACTTATGAACACAGGCAGATACTGGAAGCAATCCGTGAGCGGAATCCGGATAAAGCAGATGAACTGGCGACACTGCATATTATGAATACGATTCATAATATGAATCATTACAAGATAGAAAACATTTTAGATGAAAATGGAGGACAAGCATGAGCAAAATTCAGATGAAGACACCGTTGGTAGAGATGGATGGAGATGAAATGACAAGGATTCTTTGGCAGATGATCAAAGATGAGTTACTGAATCCGTTTATTGAACTCAATACTGAATATTATGATTTGGGACTGGAACACCGCAATGAAACAGATGACAAGGTGACGTTTGACAGTGCATATGCAACCAAGAAATACGGTGTTGCAGTGAAATGTGCTACCATTACGCCAAATGCTGCCAGAATGCCGGAATACAATTTAAAAGAAATGTGGAAGAGCCCGAATGGAACCATCCGTGCGATCTTAGACGGAACGGTATTTCGTACCCCGATTATCGTAAAAGGAATTGAACCATGCGTGAAGAATTGGAAAAAGCCCATCACAATTGCCAGACATGCTTACGGAGACGTATATAAAGCAACGGAAATGAAGATTCCGGCAGCAGGTAAGGCTGAGCTTGTCTATACCGATCAGGACGGCAAAGAATCCAGAGAGCTGATTCATGATTTTACAGGGGCAGGCATCCTCCAGGGCATGCATAATGTAAATGATTCCATTGAAAGCTTTGCTAAGAGCTGCTTTAATTATGCCCTTGATACAAAGCAGGATCTCTGGTTTGCTACGAAAGATACTATTTCAAAGAAGTATGACCATACATTTAAAGATATCTTCCAGGAAATTTTTGATGCAGATTATGCGAAAAAGTTTGAAGAAGCAGGCATTACCTATTTCTACACACTGATTGATGATGCGGTTGCCCGTGTTATGAAATCCGAAGGCGGTTACATCTGGGCTTGTAAAAATTATGACGGAGACGTAATGAGCGACATGGTTTCTTCTGCTTTTGGATCACTTGCAATGATGACATCCGTATTAGTATCTCCGGAAGGCTTCTTTGAATATGAAGCAGCTCATGGTACCGTACAGAGACATTATTACAAACACTTAAAAGGGGAAGAGACATCCACAAATTCCGTTGCAACTATTTTTGCATGGAGCGGTGCACTTCGTAAACGAGGTGAACTGGATGGAAATAAAGAATTAATGGAGTTTGCCGACAAACTGGAAAAAGCTACGGTAAAGACCATTGAAGACGGCAAGATGACAAAGGATCTGGCGCTGATTACAAGTACGCCAAACCCTGTTGTTTTAAACAGCGGGGACTTCATTAAGGCTGTACGCGTTGAACTGGAACAAATGTAAAATTTATTGCACGAAATCGGATTAATATTTAATTCGCTGACTGTACACCCGCTCAGGCGGGCTGTGACCGTGCAGGCATTGGAAAGGCATATCAGAATTGATGAATTTTGATATGCCTTTTTTGGAGGTGAAATATGGCGGTTTACAAAGAAATTACCTGTGCATCTGCCTGTAATAAATTAAAAAGGAAGATTCCCTATGGCTGGGATTTAAATATCTATAGAGGATGTGAACATGCGTGCAAATATTGTTACGCAATATATTCCAATCAATATCTGGGTTCGGGGGATTATTTTGAAGATATCTATGTGAAAACGAATGTTGCCGCACAGTTGGAAAAGGAACTGAGTTCCCCGAATTGGAAGAGGGAAGTGGTAAATATCGGAGGGGTAACTGACAGTTACCAGCCGGCAGAAAGTGTTTACCGGCAGATGCCGGATATCCTGAAGTTATTGATCCGGTACAAGACCCCCTGTATTATTTCTACAAAATCAGATCTGATTTTGCGGGATTATGACTTGATTGCAGAACTGGCTCAGATCACATATGTAAATGTTGCGGCAACCATAACCTGTATGGATGAAGGAATCCGTAAAAAAATAGAACCAAACGGGGCAGAATCCCTGAAACGATTTCGGATGCTAAAGGAATTTTCCAAAACCAATGCATCTACAGGACTTCATTTCATGCCGATTATCCCCTATCTCACAGATGGACGTCAAAATGTGGATGAGCTTTATCAGATGGCAAAAGAGAGCCGGGTGGGTTATGTCCTGCCGGGCACGCTGTATCTTCGTGGAAAGACACGAAACGTATTTTTTGACTTTATCTCAAGTGAATATCCGGATTTGTATGAGCCGCTGCAGACGCTGTATCAAACGGGAGGAGCACCGAAGGAATATAAAAACCAGCTCTATCAGATGGTAAATGAGCTAAAAGAAAAATATGGATTGTCGGGCAGTTATTCTAAATTAATGAAAGAGAAACTGAACCAGCCCCAGTATACGCAGATGTCATTGTTTGATCTGTAGTTGTTTTTTAGATGATAATTATAAAATCCCCATATCATGAGTTCCCTGTGGTAACTAGTACACCATTGCACAAATAACTATGAATATAGACACCTGACGCAGATATCAGGCACTCTATTCACAGTTATTTACGCAATGCTGTACTAGACAGAGGATGATATGGGGATTTCTTATTTATTATAGTGCTCCATCGGAACAGCGATGCTTTTATTCAGCCAGTTCCGCCCAGGTCTCGTAGAGGGTTTCCAGCTCTTCCAGGATAGCAGCCTTTTCTGTGTTTAAGGACAAGCATTTTTCCACATCCGTGTAAACTTCTTCCTTTGTAAGCAAGTTATCAATTTCTCCGTCCCTGGTCTCCAGCTGGTGGATACGGTCTTCGGTCTTTTTTAAGTCATTCTGGCGTTTGCGGATTCGTGCCTGTTCTTCTTTTTGCTGTTTCCAGTCCAGTTTTGTCTGATTGTCTTCTTCAGGTGCGCCTTCTGCGTCAGCGGTGGAAGAAGCGGCATAAATTTGGGTAAGCTCGTCTTTTTTCTCCAGATAATAGTCGTAGTTTCCAATATAATTCACCAGGGTATTGCCGGTGAGGTCCATAATACGGGTTGCCGTCTGGTTGATAAAATAACGGTCATGGGATACATACAGAACCGTTCCGGTATATTGATTCAACGCATTTTCTAAAATTTCTTTTGATACAATATCCAGATGGTTGGTAGGCTCATCCAGGATAATAAAATTGGCTTTAGAGAGCATTAGTTTGGCAAGGGAGACACGTCCCCGCTCACCGCCGCTTAAATCCTTGATCCGTTTGAATACATCATCTCCGGTGAAGAGGAATGCAGCAAGGATATTGCGGATTTCCGTATTGGTAAGATTGGGATAGGCATCGGAGAGTTCTTCGAATAAAGTTTTCTCCATGTGCAATACATGATGCTCCTGATCATAATACCCGATGTGCACTTTACTGCCCAGGGTGAATTTTCCTGCATCCGCCTGGATTACGCCGTTGATGATTTTTAAAATGGTTGTTTTCCCCGTGCCGTTGTTGCCGATAATGGCAACCTTTTCACCCCGTTTGATTTCAAAATCCAGATCCCGAAAGAGGGTATTGCCGTCAAAGGATTTTTTCAATCCCTCCACGGTTAGTACATCATTGCCGCTTAAAATTTTTGGCTCCAGCTTTATGTGGATCTCAGAAGTTTCCGTTACCGGTTTGTCCAGGACTTCAATCTTATCCAGCATTTTTTCACGGCTTTCCGCACGGCGGATGGACTTTTCACGGTTAAAGGATTTCAGTTTGGTGATGACTTCCTGCTGATGCTTGATTTCCTGCTGCTGGTTGAGGTATGCCTTTAACTTCGCATCCCGGATCATCGCCCGTTTCTGGGCATAGTCTGTATAATTTCCAAGGAAAGTGGTAACCTCACCATTGTCAATTTCCACTACTTTCGTCACAACGCGGTTTAAGAAATAGCGGTCATGTGCAACGATGATAACGGCTCCGTTATAATTTAACAGGTATGTTTCCAGCCATGCGATGGAATTCATATCCAGGTGGTTGGTAGGCTCATCCAGAAGAATAATGTCCGGGTTCGAGAGGAGCAGCTTACCCAGAGCCACACGGGTTTTCTGGCCTCCGGAAAGGGTATTGATGGGCTTGTCAAATTCATCTTCGGTAAAGCCAAGACCCTTTAGGACCCCTACAAGTTCACTTTTGTAGGCATAACCGTTTTTGTGTTCAAATTCCATGGTAAGGCGATTATAAGTTTCCAGGATTTCCGTCAGCCTGGCGCCTTCCAGTGTCTTCATTTCCTGCTCTATAGTTCGAATTCGCTGTTCCAGTTCTATAACATCCCGTTTCACTTCCAATAATTCTGTATAAATTGTATTTTCATTTGTAACAGACTGGTGCTGTGCCAGGTATCCGATGGATTTCCCCCTGGTAATGATCACTTCACCCGAATCCGCCGGCATTTCCTGCATAATGATTTTCAGGAGAGTTGATTTCCCGGCTCCGTTAATTCCCACGATTGCTGTTTTTTCACGTTCTTCTATATGGAAGGAAGCATTTTTAATTATTTCGCTTGTCCCAAATGCTTTGCTTATGTTCTGACATGCAAGTATCATAAGTAATTCACCTAATCTTTCTAGAATGAATTTTCAAATACATTCTAATATTTATCAGAAACTATTATAATAGATAATCCGGTTTTTGCAAATAGATTTCTTCAAAAATACTGGACTTTATGCATGATTTGCGATAATATAGGGATATTGTTACGTTTATGGAGATACAAGAGGAGGAAATTGGTAATGAAGAAAGTAGTAAAATTTGGCGGCAGTTCATTAGCAAACGCAGAGCAATTTCAAAAGGTAGCCGACATTATCCGTGCAGATGAATCTAGAAGATATGTAATTCCATCCGCACCGGGCAAGCGCTTTTCAAGTGATATAAAAGTCACGGATATGCTTTATGAATGCTATGATATCGCAGAATCAGGCAAGAAATTCACCGCAAAATTGGATAAAATAAAAGAACGCTATAACGAAATTATAAAAGGGCTTGGACTGGAGCTTTCATTGGATGACGAATTCCAGGTAATTCACGAAAATTTTGAGAATAAAGCAGGCAGCAACTATGCAGCTTCCAGGGGAGAGTACTTAAACGGTATCATTATGGCAAACTATCTGGGCTATGAGTTTGTGGATGCTGCACAAGTTATTTTCTTCGATGAAAACGGAAATTTTGATGAAGTGAAAACAGATAAAGAACTGGCTGAAAGATTAAAAGATACAGAAAAGGCAGTTGTTCCCGGATTTTACGGTGCAAAGCCGGACGGATCTGTAAAAACATTTTCCAGAGGCGGTTCTGATGTGACAGGTTCCATCGTTGCAAAAGCGATTCAGGCAGATTTATATGAGAACTGGACTGATGTGTCCGGATTTCTGGTAACAGATCCTAGGATTATAGAGAATCCGGAAGTAATCGAAACTATTACATACCGTGAGTTAAGGGAGCTTGCTTATATGGGAGCAACCGTTCTTCACGAGGATGCTATTTTCCCGGTCCGTAAAGCGGAAATTCCAATTAATATTAAAAATACCAATGCCCCTGAGGAAAAGGGTACGCTGATTGTTGCCCATACCTGCCATAAACCTAAATATACCATTACCGGTATTGCAGGTAAAAAAGGATTTGCTGCTATCAATATTGAAAAAGATATGATGAATGCAGAAATTGGATTTGGACGAAAAGTTCTTGGGGTATTCGAAGAAAATGACATTTCTTTCGAACATATGCCTTCCGGGATTGATACCATGACCGTATTTGTACATCAGTCGGAATTTGAAGAAAAAGAGCAGAAGGTACTTCAGGGTATCCAGAGAAATGTTCATCCTGATTATATTGATTTGGAATCCGATCTTGCACTTGTTGCAGTGGTAGGCAGGGGAATGCGTTCCACAAGAGGCACGGCAGGCAGGATATTCTCTGCTTTGGCCCATGCAAACATTAATGTGAAGATGATTGATCAGGGTTCCAGTGAATTGAATATCATAATTGGCGTAAGGAATGAAGATTTTGAGACGGCGATTAAAGCGATCTATGATATATTCGTAACGATCCAGCTATAGGCAAGAGCCTGTTTAACAGGAAATTTTGTATTTTCTGCCATAATAGTTTGACATGAAATTCACAATTCGTTATAATGTTTATACGATAGAGAAAACGAGATTATGCATTTGGAGGATGGTATTGTGGAGGAAAAAGAAATTTCAAAAGCCGTCATTAAAAGGCTGCCTCGTTATTACCGTTACCTGGGAGATTTACTGGAGGATGGTGTAGAGCGGATATCTTCGAATGAGTTGAGCGACCGCATGCAGGTGACAGCATCTCAGATCCGGCAGGATTTAAATAACTTTGGCGGTTTTGGACAACAGGGATATGGTTATAACGTGAAGTATCTTTACAATGAAATAGGAAAGATTTTGGGCCTGGATAAAACGTATAATATGATTATCGTAGGTGCCGGGAATCTTGGACAGGCATTGGCAAACTATGTGAAGTTTGAAAAGCGCGGGTTCTGGATCAAAGGTATCTTTGATGTAAATCCAAGGCTTCAGGGCGTGACGGTACGTGGAATTGCGATTCGGATGACAGATGATCTTCCGCAGTTTGTCAGGGATAATGAGATTAAGATAGCAGCGCTGACCCTGCCGAAGGAAAACGCTGAACAGATGGCGAATCTACTGATTGAGAACGGAGTGAAGGCTATCTGGAATTTTGCTCATATTGATCTGCGCCTGCCGGAAGATGTAATAGTGGAAAATGTACATCTTTCAGAGAGCCTGATGCAGTTATCCTATAACATTAACCGTTATGAAAAGGAACATGAGATTAAAGAATAAGGAAATGGTCAAAATAACGCGTAGGAGGATATCAGAAAGATATTTTTACGCGTTGTTTTGCGTTTGAAAGTGGGTGAATGTATATGGAATACCTGGTAACAGCAGAAGAGATGAAACGCTGCGATCAGACTACCATTGAAAAATATGGAGTTTTGTCCATGGTTTTAATGGAGCGGGCGGCTCTTGCTTGTACAGAGGAGCTGACAGATGGCAGTTTTGACCTGAAAAATGTCCTGGTAGTGTGCGGAAGCGGCAATAACGGAGGCGATGGTTTTGCCATTGCCAGGCTTCTCCATCTGCGAGGGATAGCAGTTTCCGTATATTTTGCGGGAAAAGAGGCATCTTGTACACAAGAAACCAGATTACAGAAGAATATCTGCGAAAAATATGGTGTGATTTTTGTAAGTAAGTTGGGGGTAGGTGAATATACTAGTATAGTAGACGCTATGTTTGGAGTAGGTCTATCCAGAAATATAGAGGGCCGTTATGCGGATGTGATCGGTTATATGAATCAGTCAGAGGCAGCCGTCCTGGCGGTTGATATTGCTTCCGGAATCAGTGCAGATACCGGAAAAGTGATGGGAACGGCGGTAAAAGCAGTTAAAACGGTAACGTTTGCATTTAAAAAGATTGGCCACGTATTATATCCGGGGACAGAGTACGCCGGGAGCGTCAGTGTGAAGGATATAGGAATTACCGTGGAAGGTTTTGAAAAGCAGCTGCCCAAAGCAGTCTCTTACACCGAAAGGGATCTGCATCTGCTGCCTCCCAGATTTGCGTATTCTAATAAGGGCACTTACGGAAAAGTTCTTGTAGTGGCAGGGTCCTTTAATATGTGTGGGGCAGCTTTTTTATCGGCAAAGGCAGCATATAAGACAGGGGCGGGACTGGTGCAGATCTTCACGGAAGAAAGTAACCGTACCATGCTCCAGACGATGCTGCCGGAAGCAATTCTTACCACTTATGATACCTGTGATTTCAGGCATGAGCAGTTAGAAGAAGCGGCGGACCAGGCAGATGTGATTGTATTTGGACCCGGAATCGGAAAGAAAGCAGATAAGCGCAAAATGCTGGAGCTTCTTGTAAAACTGCAGGATAAGCCGCTTTTGATTGATGCGGACGGTCTGAATCTGCTGGCAGAAAATCCACAGCCTCTGGACGAACGGAAACGTCCTGCAGTGGTGACGCCTCATGTGGGCGAAATGAGCAGACTTTGCCATGCAGAAAAAAAAGATATTCTGGATAACCTATTTCAAACAGCGTGTACTTATGCATCCACCCAGGGCGTAATCTGTGTTCTGAAGGATGCAAGGACAATGGTAACAGACGGGCAGGAAATCTATGTAAACCAAAGTGGAAATAACGGTATGGCAGTGGGCGGTTCCGGTGATGTACTTACAGGAGTTATCGCAGGGTTAATGGCCCAGAAGATGCCGGAAGTCCTTGCAGCCAGACTGGGAGTCTATCTCCATGGCCTGGCAGGAGATGCAGCCCGGAACAAATGTGGCAGCTATGCCATGCTGGCAACGGATATTATAGAGGGCTTGCAGGAAATACTGATCAGAGGAGAAAAGGAACATGCAGAAATATAGCAGGGTCTGTGCTGTCATCAGCCTGGATGCCGTAGAAGAAAATTTTAGGAACATGAGGGCAAATACAAATCCCGATACCAAAATGATTGCAGTGGTGAAAACTGACGGATACGGACACGGAGCAGTCCCGGTTGCAAAGCTTGTGGAAGATTATGATTATATCTGGGGATTTGCAGTTGCTACTGCGGAAGAGGCTCAGATTCTTAAAAGAAACAATATCCAAAAGCCAATCCTGATTCTGGGATACACATTTGAAGAGCATTATGAGATGCTGGTAAGGCTTGATATACGTCCTGTGGTCTTTAAATGGGAAACGGCGAAAGCTCTGTCAGAGGAAGCCGGAAGGCAGGGAAGGACGATTACCGTTCATCTTGGGCTGGATACCGGAATGAGCAGAATTGGATTTACAGACACAAAAGAGAGTATTGACGTGATCCTGGAAATTGCAAAATTACCAAACCTTAAGATAGAAGGGCTGTTTACCCACTTCGCCAGATCGGATGAATCAGATAAGACCAGTGCCTGGGGGCAGTTAGCCCGCTACCAGGACTTCTTAGAGAAATTATCTGAAGCAGGCATCCGGATACCCCTGAAGCATTGCAGCAACAGTGCAGGGATTATCGATCTTCCGGAAGCGAATCTGGATGCAGTGCGTCCGGGTATCAGTATTTACGGAATATATCCTTCCCAGGAAGTAAAGAAGGAAAATGTTCCGCTTAAGCCTGTAATGCAGCTCAAAAGCCATATTGTTTACATAAAGGAATTAGAAGCAGGAATTCCTGTCAGTTATGGTGGTACCTTTGTAACAGAGAAGAAAACAAAGGTAGCCACGATTCCGGTGGGATATGGAGATGGTTATCCCCGCAGCCTGTCAGGGAAGGGCTGGGTTTTGATCCATGGGAAAAAGGCACCGATTCTGGGGAGAGTCTGTATGGATCAGTTTATGGTGGATATCAGTGATATTGATGAAGCAAGGGAATTGGATGAAGTTACGCTTTTTGGGGAGAGCGAGGGGGCAATCCTGCCGGTAGAAGATTTAAGCAGTATCTGTGGACGTTTTCCATATGAATTTGTCTGTGATATTGGAAAACGGATACCCAGGGTTTATGTCCACAAAGGGGAGATTGTGTTGACAAGGGATTATTTTAATGAATAACGCCCGGTAAGATCAAATGCCAAGCGCAAGCTGTGGAGCATTTGACGCCTGCGGCAACCGTTAAATGAACAGAAAAGTGTCCATTTGAATTGCAGCCTGCAGGAATAAGAACACAAAGATGCATACTCATGAAGAATATGGAAATACTAGAGTTAATCTTTAAAGCCATAACGTATGAATCGGAGTGTGAAATGTGTGATTATTAAACGCGGAGATATTTTTTATGCGGACCTGCGGCCGGTAATTGGGTCCGAACAAGGGGGAATACGGCCGGTTCTGATTATTCAGAACGATATTGGAAATAAGCACAGTCCAACTGTGATCTGTGCTGCAATTACATCAAAGATGAATAAGGCGAAGCTGCCGACCCATGTGGAAATTGATGCCGGAAAATATGCAATTGTAAAGGATTCGGTGATTTTATTGGAACAGCTTCGTACAATTGATAAAAAACGTTTAAAAGACAGGGTTTGTCATCTGGATATGGAAATTTTGCGTCAGGTAGACCGGGCACTTAAAATCAGTCTGGAATTATCTACATAACTTGACTAATTCCCGGGAAGATGATATATTTTCTATTGATATGTAACTGTTTCATTGTTATACCCCTGAATAGGGTAAGCTGACTTTGAAAAGGATTCTCTTTTAAACGTTGAAAGTGATTTTCATTCAAACTTAACAGTACAACAAGAAGGAGTATTTTTACAAATGGATAGTGGTGGGAGTCCTGCGACAGGATTCATCGTTTTTTTAATATTTATATTGCTGGATGCGGTATTGTTTGGGTTTGGTTCTGCCGTGCAGGCATTGAATGAAGGGGAATTGGAGCGGGATGAAGCACAGGGCAGCGGTAAGGCCCGGATGCTTCTGCGCGCCAAAGCGGCCCCGGACCGGCTGATTGGCACGATCCAGGTTACAACAACTCTGCTGTGCATGCTGGCCGGCGGTGTGCTGCTGCGTCCGGCATCTGCATTGTGGAAGCTGCTGCTTGATAAAACCGGTCTCGGGCAAATCCTGCCAGGTGGTATTTATCAGTTTCTATACATGTTTCTGGCTGTTGTCTGTATGCTTTTTCTCTTGTATACATTTGGCATACTGCTCCCGAAAAAACTGGGAGCTCATTATTGTAGAAAATGGGCATTTGGACAGGTAGCGCTTGTGCATACAATCGTCGTTCTGTTTAGTCCCGTTACATATTTATTTACCTCAGTTGTAAATGTAATTATCCGGCTTTTTGGAATTGACCCTAAGAAGCTGCAGGATGATGTAACGGAAGAGGAAATCATCTCTATGGTGAATGAAGGCCATGAACAGGGAGTCCTGGAAGCCAGCGAAGCAGAGATGATTACAAATATTTTTGAATTCCGGGACAAAGAAGCCCAGGATATTATGACACACCGGAAAAATATTATTGCAGTAAATGAAGAAAAAACCCTCAAGGAAAGCCTGCAGTTTATGCTGGACAGTACAAACTCCAGATTTCCGGTATTTGAGGAGAATATTGATAATATTACCGGTATTCTGCATTTGAAAGATGCTATGCGTTTTCATACAAAAAACAAATATGATAACTGGGCAGTCAAGGACATACCGGACTTAATCCGCCCGGCAGTATTTATACCGGAGACCAGAAATATCAATCTTTTATTTCAGAGTATGCAGTCTAAAAAGCTTCAGATGGTAATCGTTGCAGATGAGTATGGACAGACAGCGGGATTAATCGCTATGGAAGATATTCTGGAAGAAATAGTGGGGAATATCCTGGATGAATATGATCTGGATGAAATATTAATCGAGGAACAGCCGGATGGAAATTATATTATGGATGGTATGACGCCTCTGGAAGATGTGGAAGAAATACTTCATATCGAGCTTCAGTCAGATGACTTTGAAACACTTAATGGTTATCTGATCTATCGCCTGGATAAGATTCCGGACGAAAAGGAGGACTCGGAAATCATAGAAAACGGCTATGCTTTCAAGATTCTGAACGTGGCCAATAAAACAATACAAAAAGTAAGAGTCAGGAAACTGGTGGAAGAAATTCCCGAAGAAATAACAGAAGAATAAATAAAGATAAATAAAGATAAAAGGAGTAATCAAGATGTCAGGACATTCAAAATTTGCCAATATTAAACACAAAAAGGAAAGAAATGATGCTGCAAAAGGTAAGATTTTTACCATTATCGGAAGGGAAATCGCTGTTGCTGTTAAAGAAGGCGGTGCAGATCCGGATAATAACAGCAGGCTTCGGGATGTAATTGCAAAGGCGAAAGCCAATAATATGCCAAATGATACCATAGACCGTGGCATTAAAAAAGCAGCTGGCGATGCCAATGCAGTGAATTACGAATATGTTTCCTATGAAGGATATGGACCAAACGGCATTGCAATTATTGTGGATGCACTTACCGATAACAAGAACCGTACCGCTGCCAATGTCAGAAGTGCGTTTACAAAAGGAAGCGGAAGTATCGGAACTCCGGGATGCGTATCCTATAGTTTTGATAAAAAAGGCCAGATCATCATTGACAAAGAAGAATGTGATATGGATGCAGATGATTTGATGATGATTGCACTGGATGCAGGTGCTGAAGACTTCCAGGAAGAAGAAGACAGCTATGAGATCATCACAGATCCTGATGAATTCAGCAATGTGCGTGAAGCATTGGAAAAAGAAGGCATCCAGATGGCAGAAGCAGAAGTAACCATGATCCCGCAAAATTATGTGGAATTGACAGATGAAACTGCGGTAAAGAATCTGCAGAAAACTTTAGATCTTCTGGATGAAGATGATGATGTGCAGAATGTATATCATAACTGGGAAGAATAGCGCTAAGGAATTAAATTAAAACGAAATAGGACTTTATGTTTGTTTCCAATGGGGACAGGCATGAAGTCTTTTTTTGCTTTAATGCAAACAGATAGTTAAATTTTAAAAGATACAAAATCATTCTTCCCCCAAACTCATCATTTTCGAAATTGTCTAATTCTTGTCGGAGATAGTCCGTACCCGCAAGGTCATCATCAAAGATACAATTCCCGAAATACATTATATAACTTTTGCACAAAGATGTTCTTTCTGACAAAAGGGAAAACATCATAGTTTTAGACATTAAACAAGATATCAAGATTTTACTGAAAAGGATAAAATTTAGTAATAATATACAAAAATAAAGATGTAAATAAAATATTATTGACAATTATGTATATTGATGCTATTCTAAATATAACATTAACCGTGCACGAGCACGGTAATGGAAACTATTGGTTCTACAGAAAGGAGAAAGGTATGAGAAAGGTTCTGGGTATTTTATTATGTATCAGTATGATGGCAAGTTTAAGTGCATGTAGTTCAGGGGGCAATGGTGGCAATACCGGCAATACCGGCAAAATCAGCGAGGGCAGCAGTACCGCCGCTGAGGTTTTGGATCAGGGAGAAAAGGGGCTAATTGGCATTACGACATCTATGTATACCAATGAAGGACTTACGATTATGTGTGACACAATTAAAGAAAAAGTAGAGTTAGAAGGTTATCGGGCAGTGATTAAAGACGCAAATCTTGACCAGGCACAGCAAATCAAAGATGTGGAAGATTTTATCAGTCAGGGAGCAAAGCTAATCATCGTTGAAGCATGTGATTCGGTTGGTGTTAAGTCTGCTTTTGAACTGTGCAATAAGGCTGAGATACCGGTGCTAAGTGTAAATCAGATTTTAGGAGATGATCTCTTGGAGCTGGTGGTTGGATCTGTGACAAGTGATAATTACACCGCTGGATATGAGGTTGGAAAAGAAGTGGCAAAGCAGTTGAATGGGAAAGGAAAGGTTTGCATTCTTACATATGATGTAGCATTTGTATGCCGGGAGAGAGGCGATGGTTTTAAAGCTGCGATGGCAGAAAATGATGGAATTGAAGTGCTGGAAGTATTTGATGGTGTATGTACAGAGGATGAAGCAATGAAGAAGACAGAGGACTGGCTGCAGCAGTATCCGGAAGTCACGGCTATATTCGGAAATAACTCTAACTGTGGTATCGGAATCTCCGCAGCGGTAAGATCAGCAAATAAGATTGATGATATCCTGGTTGCAAATGTAGACGGTCTTTCCGGTGATATCCGCAATATGGAGGATGGTGCCCTGGATATTACAGCCGTATATCCGATGAAAGAACTGGCAGCAGCAGCAGCGGACAGAGCAGTGGAGGTTCTGAATACAGGGAAATGCAAAGAAGATCCGAAGATGAAATTTAGTCTGTGTACGATTGATAATCTTGATACTTATAAGGAATACTGGGGGATTAAATAAGGAAAGAGTTTCAGAGGAGAAACGGATGATGAGTGAAGATTATATCTTGAAGATGAAGGGGATTAGTAAGAGCTTTGGTGGTGTAGAGGTATTGCATGATGTGGATTTTAATTTGCACCGAGGAGAAGTGAGGGCACTGGCAGGAGAGAATGGTGCGGGGAAATCAACGTTGATGAAGATCCTTGGAGGGATTTATGACTGTGATTCAGGCGAGGTTGTTATTGATGATAAAAGGCTGAATAACGGTTCTGTACAGGATGCAAAACAGCACGGTGTTTCCATCATCCATCAGGAGATTGTTCTGGTTCAGGATATGACGGTTGGGGAAAATATTTTTTTGGGACGTGAATTTAAGAATAAGTCTGGATTCGTTGATTTTCGAAAAATGTTTCGGGAAGCATCTGCGATTCTGGAGCGGGTCGGGCTGGATAAACTCAGCCCGGATACCATAGTCAGGGAACTTAGTATTTCACAGCAGCAGCTGGTGGAAATTGCGAAAGCACTTTCCACCAATGCAGGTATCATTGTCATGGACGAACCAACCTCATCGTTAACCGATCGGGAAGTGGAATTTCTGTTTCAGCAGATAAAGACTCTAAGTCAGAAAGGCGTTGCGATTATCTATATATCGCATAAGATGAACGAGATCAGTTGTATTGCCGACAGCATAACAATTATGCGGGATGGTAGGCATATCCTTACTGCTTCTATAAGTGAAATCAGTTATGAGCAGATTATTCACAATATGGTTGGTCATAAGATCGAGGATTACTATCCTGATTACAAAGTAAAGGCAGGTTCGGAGGTACTGCGGATAGAGAATTTAACTACAGAAAAAGTAGAAGATATCAGCTTTACTCTGGCAGAAGGTGAAATCTTTGGTATCACAGGTTTGATGGGAGCTGGGCGGACAGAGTTAGTAAATGCCATATTTGGATTGGATGAAATCTTATCCGGAGCGATGTATCTGGACGGACAGCTCTGCACAGTAAAATCACCACGGGATGCCATTAAAAAAAGAATTGGGCTGATTCCGGAGGATCGAAAAGCAAATGGTCTGATTTTGGATAATTCGATATCCTTTAACATGACGTTGACCGTGATGGATCAGTTTATAAAAGGAATAAGGATAGATAAAACAAAAGAACAAGAGATACTGACACAATATATAAATCAACTGGAAATCAAAATGACGGATACCGACCAGCTGGCGGTTGAACTTAGCGGTGGGAACCAGCAAAAAGTAGTGATTTCAAAATGGCTGGCAGCAACTCCGAGGATTCTGATTCTGGATGAGCCGACCAGAGGGGTGGATGTAGGAGCGAAGTCCGACATTTATCACCTGATCTGCAAGATAGCGGAAGAAGGTGTGGCAGTAATATTAATCTCTTCAGAATTACCGGAGGTGATGAACATGAGTTCCAGAATTGCTGTAATGTGTGAGGGTAGGATGGTTAAAATATTTGAACCCCAAAAGGAAACTGTGACGCAAGAATTGATCATGCACTATGCGACAGGAGGATATGAACATGAAAGCTACTAATAATATAATATCAGGGAAGAGAAGTCTGGAGAAATTTTTAAAGCGAAATTCTATGATACTGGTTGCGTTGTTCTTAATCATCCTGGCATTATCGATATTTACTACGACTTTTCTTACGACGGATAATATTTTGTCCGTCACGCGGCAGATCAGTGTTGATTCCGTTCTTGCGTTTGGTATGGCGCTGGTGTTGATTATCGGATGTATTGATTTATCGGTTGGCAGCGTGCTGGCACTTAGCGGATGTGTTTGTGTTACGTTAATTGAAGGAGGAATGCCAACAGAAGCAGCGGTGATTATTACGCTGGTATTCGGAGCTGCCTGCGGAGGGATTAACGGTCTTTTGGCAACATTTACGACAATACCCAGCTTTATCATTACACTTGCTACTCAACAGTGTTTCAGGGGCGCAGCTTACCTCATGACAAATGGAAAATCAATCATGTGCTACGACGAAAAGTTCAGCGCTATCGGTACAGGATATATCGGTCCGATACCGATCCTGGCTATTGTAATTGTCATCTGTCTGGTTTTGCTCAGCATGCTGCTGAACCGGACGAAGTTTGGCAGAGGGATGTATGCGATTGGCGGCAATAAAAGTGCAGCGGTCTATGCGGGTATAAAGGTCAAATTTATTACTACGATGGTCTTTGTTTTTACCGGTGTGATGAGTGCTATAGCAGGTATTATGCTGGCTTCCAGGGTTTATTCGGCTCAACCTACTTCAGGAGCAGGATATGAAGGTAATGCGATTGCAGCGGCAGTACTTGGCGGAGTCAGCTTCATCGGAGGACTTGGTACCGCAGGCGGCGTCATGATCGGTGTTTTGATTCTTGGTTTCATGAACAATGGTTTGAATATGCTGCATGTTACATCTTATTGGCAGATTATTGTAAAAGGTCTGTTGATATTACTGGCAGTATATCTGGATACACTAAAAAGCAACAAGCGGTTGCATATCAGGAAAAGGGGATAGTCGATGAGTAGGAGAATAAAGTTTGTCGGACAGCAGGAAAAGTATTCGGTAGCGATTAGAGATGAAAGGGTAAAGGAAGGCAGGAATATGGACATATTTCTTGATTTTCCGGTTGTTCTTCAGAATCTGGAAGGCGCAAAAAGAAAGCTTCGTTATGATAGTTATAATGATTCCGGAAACGGATACAATGCAGTCATTCAGGCAGAAGATCTGCATGGTAACCGATATGAGATCTCGGACGTATGGAGAGAGGAGGCGGATTTCATCCGTTTAGATAGAAATGTCAGTTGTATAAAGTGCGTAAAGGAAACTGGCATCCGGCTAACGACTGAATTTCGATGCAGGGATGATAAAGCGGATACACTGGATGATTATCAGTTTATCATTCCGGGCGCTCTGTATAATAAGAATGATACAGATGATGATGGGATAGATGATTATCTTGGAACATTTAACCAGGATTACAAGGATGACAGAAATCCTTCACTGTCAGTAATGGCATTCTGCCGTAACAGCAAACGTTTCATTTCGCTGATCCGTGGTGATCTTCCTCAGAAAGATGAGACGATTACCAGAGACCAGATAAGGGCGCGGCATTTTATCCATGATACCGACATTGGTTCGCTGGGGCTTGCACCTTCGGAGTATCATGCAAAGGAAATTATTCTAAGATGTGACTATCCGTTTTACGAGCGCAGTTCTTTCTGCTTAAATGTGGATGGTTCTGAATGGTCAGCCTATAAAAAGATAACAAGTGGAGTAAAGTTTGGCATGACCTATCTGTTGAAAATAGATAAAGCAGCCGATCTGACGGAAGCGTCATGGAAAACGACACAGTTTCAGATGAACAGGATTCTGAATCCATCAGTCGAGCTTCCATTTACCCTGGAAGAAGCCCGCCATTACAGAAGACAAATGATACATAACAGTTTTCGTGAGTTTCCTGATAAGAAGGGCAGCCCGGCAGGATACTTTGTTCATTTTTCGCCGCGCCAGGAATACGGTGCACAAAATTTGCTGGAATACGGTTTTTGCGGACAGCAGACACTTTTAAGTCTGGATATGCTGACAGCCGCTAAGGACAATCAGGATATCACATACAGAGAACAGGCACTTAAGACGATTGATTATTTTATAAAGAACTGCATCGACGATTCTGGTTTGCCAAACGGAATATATAATGTGGATAAAGAAGAATATGTATACTGGTGGACAGGTATTCTGTTTCCTTTTCAATATTCTGATGACAGGGAGGAACTGGAAGGCTATCTGGGGAATCAGATTGTGAGTTCATTAATGCCTGTGGCAGAAGAACTGCGCAAAGTAAAAGGAAATTATTGCCGGTCAATGGTAGACACGATGCATTATCTGATGCGCTGTTATCTTGTAGAAAAGGAAGATGGTACAGATCATCCCGACTGGCTTGCAGCCGTAATAAAATTCTGCGATAAGCTGTTAGAGATCCAGAATGAGAATGGTTCTTGGAACCGTGGCTATACGATGGATGGCATACCGTTGACAAACCCGCCGCAATGGTTTGGAAAAACAGCCGCAGAGCAGGGATCGGGCGCGATCTTTCCGGCACAGATTCTTATAGAACTATATCGGTTCACCGGCGAAGAAAAATATTTAGCGGCAGGGGTACGTGCGGCAGAGTTTGTGTACGAATACTATGTGAAGGATGTTCGTTATATAGGCGGACTAAACGATACGACCCACTGCAAATCGGTCAAGATTGATGCGGTAGGTGTAATGTTTGCAATGCGGACTATGCTGTTGGTGTATGAGCAGACCGGTGATATAAAGCTTCTTTCAGGCGCAAGAGATGCCGCGCGGATATTGGCGAGCTGGACTTATCTGTGGGATATCCCCTTTGACCGGGACACGCTGCTGGGACAGCATGGCTTTAAGACTACCGGTTGGGCATGTTGTGATGTGATACCGGGAGGCAGCTATGTGGATTGTGAGTTTGTAGAGTTCATTCCGGAGTTGCTGCGTATAGCAGAATACTGCCGGGATAGCGAGTTGGCAAGGCTGGCCGGAATCGTGACCAGAGGAATGCAGCATGGTTTGTCTATGCCGCAGAATATGTATGGTTATGCAATGCCTGGTATCCAATGTGAAGGCTATATGACGTCGTTGTGGCTGGCAGATACTGAGTATAAAGGCTTCTCCGGTGCGGCGGCAAAAAATAAAGGCGATGATAATGATACCTGTAACGGGCTGGTAAATGCACAGGCGCTTCTAAACCTGGATTACCTGTCGAAAACTTATGGTACGATGGATTTTGAGCATATTATTGGACTGATTGAAAAAGAAAGACACGGGTACAAATTATGATAGAAATGATTAATAATCCTGTTTTGACGGGATTTCACCCAGATCCGTCTATTTGTCGTGTCGGTGATGATTATTATATTGCTACTTCTACGTTTCAATGGTTTCCGGGTGTTGAGATTCATCACAGCCGGGATCTGGTGCACTGGCACAGACTGGGCGGAGTCCTGGATAATACGCGGCTGCTGGATATGACGGGAGTGCCAGACTCCGGCGGAGTATGGGCCCCATGCCTCTCCTATGCCGATGGTCGGTTTTATCTTATTTACTCCAACGTTAAGACATACCGTAATTACTTTAAGGATGTTGATAACTACCTCACCACCAGCGAGCATATATTGGGACCATGGGAAGATCCCATCTACTTAAACAGCAGTGGTTTTGATCCCTCACTGTTTCACGATGATGATGGAAAAAAATACGTTTTGAATCAAATATGGGATCAGCGTGATAAACAGCGTTCCTTTGCGGGCATAGCGTTACAGGAATATGATGTAAAAGCAAAAGCGCTTACTGGAGTACCGGTTAATATTTTTAAGGGCAGCGAAATCGGTTCGGTAGAGGGACCTAACCTATATAAAATAGACGGCATGTATTACCTGATCTGTGCAGAGGGTGGAACCTTCTATGAACATGCGGTAACAGTGGCTCGTTCAGATAAAATAACCGGTCCTTATGTGATTTCGCCGTATCATCCACTGCTATCTTCAGCCGGGCATCCTGAGCTCAGACTGCAAAAATGCGGTCATGGAAGCATTGTGCAGACTAAAAGCGGTGAATGGTACCTGGCACATCTGTGCGGCAGGCCAAACGGTAACGGGGACAGATGTATGCTGGGGCGTGAAACGGCTATTCAGAGGCTCAGAAGAACGCCTGATGACTGGTTTAAGCTTGACAATACATCCGGCTTTGCAGAAGAAAGTGTACCGGCACCGGACTTGCCTGCTTATCAGGGGGAACAGGAACCGGAGAAGCAGACATTTCACGGAAAACTGCCGGTTGCGTTTAAAACTCTTCGGATACCACTGGATGAAAGGTGGATGGCATTTAATACAGAACGGGAATCTCTGATACTGTACGGCAAGGAATCAATGGAGTCGCTGCACACGCAGAGTCTGGCTGGAATCCGAAGAGATTGTTTTAATTTTACAGCGGAAACAAAGATACATTTTCGCCCTGTAAATTTTCAGCAGACAGCAGGAATGGCGTTGTACTACGATACTACAAACTATTTCTATCTGAATATATCCTGGGATGAAAATCGGGGCAGGATATTACAATTGCTGGTTTGTGACCATGGAGAAATCAGAATGGGCAGTGATACGATTGCCCTGTCGGAGGAAATAGAGGCAGTATTTATGCGAATGGATATATCCAATGACTCGGCAGAGTTTTACTGGTCCCCTGATGGACAGGAATATAATCGGATAGGAGAAGTGCTGGATGCCACCAGCCTGTCTGATGATTATTATGACCAGGAACGCCATGGGCTGCGCTTTACGGGAACGTTTATCACATTGTGCTGTCAGGACACCTCAGGACAACGCTGTCCGGCAGAGTTTGATTATTTGACATATCATAGAAAAGGGGAGGATAATGCGGGGTGAAGGGAATATGAAGATGACATTGGAAATTGTGCAGCGAAATGAGAAGTTTGCACTGATGCTGCGGAGTGTTTCCAGCAATAACAATGGGCAGGCGGGATTGTCGGTATATCTGGATTATCCCATTATGCTGCAAGATATAAGCGGTGTAATAAAGCGCGTGCGCTATGACCGGTGGGAAGCAAAAATGAAGGGTTATTGCGGTACGGCAAGAGTTATTGACCGATATGATAATGAATATGAAATTAATGATTACTGGTATGAAGAAGATGGACTATGGAGGCTGGAACGAGCAGTTGAATGCAGACATTGTGTAAAGGAGACCGGAATCCGTCTGACGACCGAACTGCGCTGCCGGGACAAAGATGCTCAATCGTTTGACGACTATCAGTTTATTATACCCGGGTCTTTCTACAATAAAAATGATACCGACGAAGATGGCCGGGATGACTATCTCGGTACATTCAGTCAGGATTATAAAGATGACAGGAATCCCACGTTGTCAGTGACGGCGTATATTCCCCGAAATAAGTATTTTGTGTCTCTGATCAGAGCCGACACTCCGGTAAAAGATACGACAATCACCAGAGACCAGATCAGAAAAAGACATTTTATCCATGAAACGGATATTGGATCGCTTGGGATTGCGCCATCTAAGTACTGTGCTGAGGAATTCATCCTGCGCTGTGATTATCCATTTTTTGAAAGAAATTCATTTTGTCTGAATGTGGACGGTTCCGGCTGGTCTGCTTACAAAAAGGTAAAAGAGGGGGTGGCTTTTGAGGTTTCTTATCTGCTTCAGTCAGGTCTGGCTTCCAGCCTGACGGAAGCATCATGGAACACGACAGTATTGCAGATGAACAGAGTTCTGAATACAGAGATGTCACTGCCGGTAACGCTTCGTGAGGCCCGCTCTTTTAGAAGAGAGATGATCTTAAACAGTTTTTTGGAGTTTAAGGATAAGAAGGGGGCACCGGCAGGTTACTTCGTACATTTCTCACCACGCCAGTCGTATGGAAGTGCAAATCTGCTGGAATATGGTTTTTGCGGAGCGCAGACATTGCTGGCTCTTGATATGCTCACTGCAGGGGAGGAAACCAGTGATCCAGCACAGAAGGAGAAATACAGTGACAGTGCAGTAAAGACGATCAATTTTCTTGTGGAACATTGTATGGATGATTCCGGATTGCCAAATGGCATATATAATGTGGATAAAGAAACATTCGTCTACTGGTGGACGGGTATACTATTTCCATTTCAATATTCAAATGACCGTAAAGAACTGGAAGCTTATCTGGGCAGTCAGGTAGTGGATTCACTGATGGGGATTGCAGCGGAGCTTGGGAAGGTAAAGGGGAATTACTGCAGATCTATGGTGGATACCATGTATTATCTGATGAAATGCTATCTCTTTGAAAAGGAACGTGGAAGAGAGCATCCCCATTGGCAGCGGGCAGTCCTTAAGTTCTGCGATAAGCTGCTTAAGATGCAAAATGAGAACGGTTCCTGGAATCGGGGATATTCGATGCAGGGAGAGCCGCTGACAAATCCACCGGAGTGGTTTGGTGCCTCAGAGTCGGAGCAGGGCTCCGGGGTTATATTTCCAGTACCCCTTTTAATGGATGTCTACCATTATACAGGGAATAAAGAATATTTGATTTCAGCCGAAAGGGCAGCGGCATTTATTATGGAAAACTACGTGGAAGAAGTCAGATACATAGGCGGCATCAATGACACAACACATAAGAAATCAGTTAAGATTGACGCAGCGAGTGTGATGTTTGCTATGAGAAGCATGTTGGTCGTGTATGAGGAGAATAAAGATGTAGACCTGCTTTGCGGAGCCAGGGATGCAGCCAGAATTTTGGCAAGCTGGACTTATTTGTGGGATATTCCATTTGATGAAAAGACACTGCTTGGCAGGTATTCCTTTAAAACCACCGGGTGGGCAGGATGCGATGTCATCCCCGCATGTAGTTATGTAGACTGTTCATTTCAGGAGGTGATTCCCGATTTAATGCGGATTGCAGGATATTGCAGGGATGAAAAACTGGCGTTGCTGGGGAAAATAGTAACCAGGGGGATGCAGCACGGGTTGTCCACTCCTGGAAATATGTATGATTATGCAATGCCGGGTGTACAATGCGAAGGCTTTATGACATCCTTATGGCTGGCTGATACAGAATACAGTGAATTTTCTGGTGCAGCAGCAAAGAATAAGGGTGATGATAACGATACCTGTAATGGTTTTGTAAATGCGATGGCAATATACAATCTCGATAGCCTGGAGAAGTACTATGGAACTCTGGATTTTGAGAAAATAATTGAAATTTGTATTAACACAAGTTTGAAATGATGTTATAATTATTATCATATATACGGAACGTTCTGAACTTTTGTACTCCCGTAATTCTAAATACTGATGAGGAATAGATAATGGTGACAATTAAAAAGATTGCTGAAATAGCCGGTGTCTCAAGAGGAACGGTAGACAGGGTACTCAATAACCGGGAAGGTGTAAATGCCAAGACATATCAGATGGTAAAAGAGATTGCAGACAGGCTTGGGTACGAACCCAATATGGCAGGTCAGATGTTGGCGGCACGGAAGAAAAAGATTAGACTTGGGTTTGTGGTATGTGACACACCAATCGATCTCTTCTTCGCTGACGTCTATAAAGCAGCCCGTGAAAAGGCAAAAGAACTGGAGGCTTTTGGAGTCAGTGTAAAGTTTTATCTGATCAAGGAGTTGTCAGACCGGGCTATTGAGCCCTTGCTTGCACAGGTAGAATCAGACCAGCCGGATGGAATTGCGATTCTTCCGCTGCAGATGGAGTCGATAGCAGCTTTCATCAAAAGGATGGATGAAAAAAACGTACCTTTAGTTTTTTTGAATCTTGATATGGAAGATACCCAAAGGCTGTCTTATGTGGGATGTGATTATTATGCAGCAGGCCGTGTGGCGGCAGGACTGATTGCACTAGTAACGCATGAACGGGGCAAAATTGCACTGGCGACAAACTTTGATGAACAGTCTCCGGCATTCCGCCAGAGACTTCAGGGATTTTTAGGCGAGTTGGATAACAGCTATCCAGGGATAGACATCGTGAATCGGGATTCTTATTTTGTGTTTTTGAATGATAACTATTCAAACATATTAGAATTGGTTAAAGCCACACCGGATCTGGATGCGATTTATGTAGTAAATCCGGGAGATTATACCATTTGTGAGGAAATAGCCAAAGTGGACATGCAGAAAAGAATTCGCATTATTACAAATGATATCGTAAGCAGACAGAAGTATTTGATTGACAAAGGCGTAATAGGTGCGACAATCGGACAGCAGCCGGAAAAACAAGGAGAAATGCCGCTTCAGATATTGTACGATTTTATTGGTCTTGGAATTCGTCCGGACGATAAGTATTTAACTGAGTTGTCGATTTATATTAAGCAAAATATTTCTTTATAAAGTTTGAATCAAAATGTATAGAATTACTATATCAACAATGTGCATAAGACAGGTTTAGTTTTTTAAGTGTATTTGATGAAAGCGAAGCAAGTCTGGGGTAATCTGTTGAGAAGCCGGCCAGGCCTTTTCATAAAGTATATCGGGTTTACGTCATATAAATAATGGGCAAGAGTACCGGGGGCATCCATCACAGATGCCCCTGGTTTTGTCTTCGCTTGCAACTTTTTCCCGGGAATGTTATACTAAAACGTGTTTTAAACTGCCACAATTAATCAAATTGGAGGAAAACAGATGGTAAAATTTTTAAAAGAAAACAAAGCAGCCCTTGTTATCATATGCGCAGCCGCAGTATTCCTCATTGTAGGCGTGTTTAACGGGGAAGCAGCAACGGTGTTCCAAAAGGCAACCAATATATGCCTGGAATGTATTGGGATCGGATAAGGAGGCGTAAGATGGGAATATTGACAAAATTAAGGAATCACATACGTCTCGTTGTACAAATTGCATTTACAGCTGTTTCAAATGGTTATGTGAATGGATTTCTGGGTGGGACTATTTTTAAAGGAAGTACAAAAAATCTCTGTGTGCCGGGTTTGAACTGTTATTCTTGTCCGGGAGCATTGGGGTCTTGCCCCATTGGTTCGCTTCAGGCGGTGCTGGGCAGCCGGAAATACCAGTTCTCTTTCTACGTAATTGGTTTTCTGATGGCATTCGGAGCTTTCTTCGGCCGCTTTATCTGCGGGTGGCTGTGTCCGTTTGGACTTGTTCAGGATTTGCTTCATAAGATTCCGTTTCCGGTAAAAATACGTAAAGTTCCGGGTGATAAGTTTTTAAAGTATCTGAAATACATAATTCTGGTTGTATTCGTTATCATACTACCCATGTTTGCGGTAAATCTTCTGGGGAACGGAGACCCCTGGTTCTGTAAGTGGATTTGTCCATCGGGAACACTCTTTGGCGGTATACCGCTGGTATCAACCAATCCGCCGCTTCAGGAAGCGATCGGCTTTCTGTTTAACTGGAAGATGGGAATCCTGATTTTAATCATAGTGCTGTCAATCGTAATATACCGCCCATTCTGCAGATATCTTTGCCCATTAGGTGCAATATACGGATGCTTCAATAAAGTTTCCATATACCGATACAAAGTGGATGAAAAAAAGTGTGTCAATTGTAAAAAATGCCAGAAGGTATGTGAAATGAATATACCGGTTTATGAGACACCAAACAGTGCAGAATGTATCCGCTGTGGGAAATGCAAAAAATCCTGTCCTACGGGAGCGATTTCCTCTACTATGTCAAAACTCTATGGTACATTCTACAAAAAATAGTAGTATTTATTTCTTTTTTCATATAATATATTGACCTTTATCTTAAAATAGTGTATAGTCACATTAATGAACACGGCGCTTTAATGCGAGAAAGCGTTGATTCGGAAAAGAAAATAGGAGTGAGGATATTATGAAAAAAGCATTATCTATGTTATTAGCAATGGGTCTTGTTGTTACTATGGCTGTTGGATGCGGTTCAAATAGTGGAAGCACTGAGACTTCAGCATCAAAAGAGACAAGCGCAGCTTCTACAGAGGGTGCCTCTACAGAAGGCGCTGCCACAGACGCAGCAGGAGACACGGATGCTGCGGAATCAGCAAGTGCAGCAAAAGCAGATACGGATAAGGTGTATAAGATTGGTGTCTGCCAGTTGGTGCAGCATGATGCATTAGATGCGGCTTATGAAGGGTTTGTTGAGGGCTTGAAGGAAGCTGGATACGTAGACGGAGAAAATATCCAGATTGATTACCAGAATGCTCAGGGCGACCAGTCAAACTGCAGTACCATTGCGTCCAAACTGGTTAATGACCAGTCAGATTTAATTCTTGCAATTGCAACGCCTGCAGCACAGGCATGCGCAAATGCAACAGAGCAGATTCCTATTGTACTTACAGCAGTTACAGATCCTGCAGCAAGCGGATTAGTTGAATCAAATGAAGCGCCGGGTGCAAATATTACCGGAACATCTGATTTGACACCGGTAAAAGAGCAGATGGACTTATTAAAGGAAATGCTGCCGGATGCAAAGAAAATTGCAGTCCTTTACTGCTCCAGTGAAACCAATTCCAAGATTCAGGCTGATATGGCAAAAGAAGCTGCAGAAGCAATCGGATTGGAGACCCAGGAAGCAACCGTTTCCAACTCTAACGAGATCCAGCAGGTAGTTCAGAACCTGGTTGGTAAAGTAGATGCTATTTATGCGCCTACCGATAATATGATTGCAGCAGGAATGCAGACTGTTTCTATGGTAGCAAATCCGGCTGGTATTCCGATCATCTGCGGTGAAGAAGGAATGGTGAATAACGGAGGCCTTGCAACCAGAGGTATTAATTACTTCAATCTGGGTAAACAGACAGGGGCACAGGCTGCTAAAATTTTAGCCGGCGAAAGTGATCCTGCGGCTATGCCTATCGAGTATTTAAAAGATGTTGATACCGTAATCAACAAAGATGCAGCAGAAGAACTGGGACTTGAGATTCCGGCTGACTTACAGGAGTTTGTTAAAACACCGGCTGCAACAACAGAAGCTTCTTCAGAGGAGACTTCTGCGACAGAAGAATAAGAAAAGTGGCTGTTTCAAAAGGTATTTTGAAACGGCCATTTTATAACAATGGAGGTAGAGATGAACATTTTAATGGCAATATTTGGGGCAGTGTCCCAGGGATTATTGTGGAGCCTGATGGCACTGGGGGTATACATAACATTTAAAATATTGGACTTCGCAGATATGACATGCGATGGTAGTTTTGCACTGGGCGGATGTATCAGTGCGGTTTTTTGCGTTAAGCTGCATATGAATCCATTTCTGACCCTGTTTTTTGCACTGGCGGCAGGAGGATTGGCAGGAGCAGTGACTGGCATACTCCATACAAAGCTTAAGATTCCGGCTATATTATCGGGAATCCTGACGATGATTTCTCTCTACTCAATTAACCTGAGAATTATGGGGCAGGCAAATACGCCTATTAATACCAGAGAAAAAGGAACTGACACCATAGTAACAATGCTTGTAAAATTGCTGCCGGACAGTCTTCAGAAAAATACAAATATCAATACGATCGTAGTCTGTTTTATCGGACTGATTATAGCAATTGCCGCAATCGTCTTGCTCTATTGGCTCTTCGGAACAGAGATCGGAAGTGCACTGCGTGCTACCGGAAATAACGAAGCTATGATCCGGGCATTGGGTGTGGATACAGACAAAATGAAAATATTTGGTCTGGTTATCGGAAATGCCCTTGTCGGACTGTCAGGTGCATTGGTTGTACAGGCGCAGAAGGTTGCGGACGTAGGTATGGGAACCGGTACTATCGTAATCGGTCTTGCGTCTATTGTAATTGGTGAAGTTGTTATGGGAAAACGTCTGAACTTCGCAGGAAAGCTTGGCTCTGCTATTTTAGGATCTATCCTGTATCGTGTAATTGTAGCAGTAGTTCTTCAGTTAGGTATGGATTCTAATGATATGAAACTGTTAACAGCGGTTATTGTAACAATTGCTCTGGCCGTTCCGGTATTTTCTAAAAAACTGGTAGTTAAGAATTAGGAGGCAAGCAGATATGTTGACAATAAAAGAGGTATATAAGACATTTAATCCCGGGACAATTAATGAGAAAAGAGCACTTCAGGGGCTGAATCTGCATGTCAATCCTGGTGATTTTATTACAATTATAGGCGGTAATGGCGCAGGTAAATCTACAATGTTAAATATGGTTGCCGGCGTATACCCCATTGATTCGGGAAGCATTGTGCTGGATGGGGACGACATTTCCAAAAAGCCGGAGTATCAGAGAGCCGGAAATCTGGGAAGGGTCTTCCAGGATCCCATGATGGGAACGGCGTCCAGTATGGAAATACAGGAAAACCTTGCACTTGCATACAGAAGAGGCAAGAAAAGAGGCCTGGGCTGGGGAATTACCAAAAAAGAGAAGGAAATATTCCAGACTGCCCTTAAGTCACTGGATTTAGGTTTGGAAGACCGCATGACTTCCAAGGTCGGGCTATTATCAGGAGGCCAGCGTCAGGCACTGACACTGCTCATGGCTTCCCTACAGCGTCCGAAAGTGCTGCTGCTGGATGAACATACGGCTGCCCTGGATCCAAAGACAGCCAAAAAAGTACTTGATCTCACGGTAAAGATTGTAGATACCCACAATCTGACTGCACTTATGGTTACACACAACATGAAGGATGCCATCCGTATCGGTAACCGGTTAATTATGATGTATGACGGACATATTATCTATGATGTATCCGGTGAGGAGAAGAAAAATCTGCAGGTGGCAGACCTTTTGAAAAAGTTTGAAATGGAAAGTGGCGGAGAATTTGCCAACGACCGAATGATTTTGGCTTAATTGTGAAAAAATTAATGGAAAAGATTGCTAATTTTATGATAATGATTTATTATAAAATTAGCGTTTTTTTATTTATCATATATTATCCTGTCGAAAATTGTATGTTTAATATAAAAGGCAGGGAAGGGGGCGCAGGTTATGCAATGCAGACGGTGCAAAGCAATATTCAGCTACGAAAAGACGGAAGGGATCTGTCCGAAATGTGCAGCATACAACAGACCCGGCGGCAGGCCGGAAGCAGATCTGTTCGACACGGGATTTGATATGGATTTCGGACAGGAAATGTTCCGCATGAATGAGGTACATCAAGACCTTCATAAAAAGTATGATACAGGGAAGGATGTTCACAAAGCCAGACCGGATATCTATCATGAAAAAACACAGGCACCAGAAAACAAGCAGCTGGCTAAAAGGATACTGACAGTAGTAGTAATTTTAATCGTTGTGTTTGGTGCTGTTGGGGCTGTATCATTTTACAGTATGATTTCAAAAAAAGAAGTAGAAGTGGAAAAGACAGCTGAGGTATTACAGGTAGAAGCAGGAACACCCATTGATGTGGGGGGACAGCTGGCTGCTTTTACGGCTGCCAGAGTTATTGATACGGATGAGACAGCAGGGATGCTGCCTGAAGGGAAAAAACTGGTGGCTGTAGAGGAACAATTGGAAGTAACAGACAAATGGGAAGCAGATGCCTATTACTATACGGATCCCTATATAGCAGTAGATGGTTTATTTCAAATGCCGCTTAAATATTATGAAGTGCAGGATTATCTGCCAGAGTTAAACGTGATGAATGATGCATTTGCGTCTTACCAGGGGCAGTATGACGGCATACAACAGGGGGTTATACTGTATCTGACGGATGCTGATCTGGAACAGATAACGCTGCGGGTGCCGGACTGGGGCGGTGCAGGGCAGGAGAAAACTCCTGTCAGAATCTATCAGATAGTGCTGAATATAGATAGGGCAGATAGGAGGCAGAAATGATGATTCAGACAAGGAATACCGGAACAAAAAATTCAAAGGCAGTCCTGGTAGTGATTCTTTTATTTGTAGTAGTCGGTGTTATCATGCAGGTGGCGGATGATAAGGAAGCGGACCAGGTGGCGAAGGATTATAAAACGGATCTTGTGGTGGAAAGCATCTCTGCACAGGAGATTGGAACCGTTTATCAGGGAATGGAAGCCCAGGCGGGGTATCGTTTTTATTATATCAATTCCCTTATCCGCAATAATGGAAAAGCCAATGCCGATTCAGTGTATAACTATTATCTGACCTTTTATAAAAACGACGGAGATAATGTCATTGATGTAACACCATATCCGGAAACCGATTATGATAATCCGTTTTCATTCGTAAGCGAGCCATGTATCCCATCCGGAGAGACAGGATCTGTGCAGCAGGTGGTTCAGGTGAGGGAAGGGGTGGATAGTATAACCGGAGATTTTTATAATTACTACCGGGATAAACCAACACAATATACGATAGATATACCGGAAATATAACGGATTAGAGGGTTTGGACGAAATAAAGTGTTAATTATTTGGCAATGCATCAGTTTAGTGAGCCGAAGTGATGTTATATATTTACTAGTATTAGTGAATCTTCTAAAATTATTTAAAAAAATACAATACTCATTGTTGAGAATTCATATATTGTATGTTATAATATCCCCATCTAAGGGTTATGATATATGACTCTGTGAAGTATTTAACAAATAAGAGGAAAGGAGAGTGGATAACAGTGCATTTAGTTAAAGATGAAAATGGTAACATTTGTGCGCATGCGCATGAACATGTCCATCCTCACACCCATACTTACGAACACAACCATGCACATGATCATGAGCATGGCCATGAAGAAGAGCATAAGCATTCTCATGATGGCAATTGCAGCTGTGACAGTGCAGATTGCAGTGAAAACAATTGTGAATGCGGATGCAAAGCTGGGGAACAAACCCCTAATAAAGAAAATATTGCGTTATTAACCTACATGTTACAGCATAATGAACATCATGCGGCAGAACTGGATCAGATGGCGGCTAAGTTAAGCGCATCCGGTGACGAAGGCGCAGCTGAACAGATCAGAAAAGCAGTTGATGAGTTCCAAAAGGGAAACATGTATTTAGGAGTTGCACTTGCAATGGTCAAGGAGCAGCAATAGGAGGTCATAGAGATGTGCTTAGCTACGGCATATAATATCAACAAAGAAGACAGTATTATTTTACAATATGTTAGTATGATCGAAGTGGAAGGCACGAACATCACCCTGACTGATGTAATGGGGGAACGAAAAGTCGTGGAGGGGACCATTGCAATGGTGGACCTGACCGGCGGAGTTGTTAAAATTAATTGTCTTGATTAGGAAGGGCAATTAAAATAAAACGAAAAAATAACGGAGGTATTAGTAAGATGAAAAGCGTAATCGACATTATGAAGGAGAGAACATCATTTTCTTTCGAGGTATTCCCTCCAAAGGCTGAACAGCCAATGGAACCATTATTAAACACCCTGGACGAGCTCTATCAGTTCGATCCTGATTTTATCAGTTGTACATATGGCGCCGGCGGCTCAAATGCGGGACGTAATGTGGAGATTTGTAAAGCTATTGCGGACAGCGGACACAGAGCAGTAACTCATTTTACCTGTATTGGAAACACAAAAGAAAAAATGAAAGCTGAGTTACAGGCATACCTGGATAACGGTGTAAACCATATTCTGGCACTTCGCGGAGACTTACCGGCAGGCTGGGAAGGAACACGCGGGGATTTCAACTATGCAAATGAACTGGTAGCATTCATCAGAGCAGAATTTGGTGATCAGTTTACGATCGCTATGGCTGGAGATCCTGAAAAACATATTCAGTGTCCAACATTCGAAGAAGATATTGCACATCTGAAAATGAAACAGGATGCAGGCGCTGATTATATTATGACTCAGCTTTGCTTTGACATCGAACAGTTTAAGAGATGGGTACATCAGATCAGAAAAGCTGGAATTACACTTCCTATCGATGTAGGTGTAATGCCTGTATTAAACAAAGACGCTACAATCCGTATGGCATTGTCCATGAACGGATGTTCCATTCCAAGAGACCTTGCTGAAGTAATCAGTAAATATTACAATGATCCGGAAGGATTTAAAGAAGCAGGTATCGATTATACCGTACATCAGTTATACCAGTTCATTGGCGAAGGTGTAGAAGGTATACATTTATATGCATTAAACAAATCTGCTGCAGTTTCCGAAATCTTAACAAGATCCGGACTCAGAACAAAAGCAGAGTAGACTATAGGGAAATGACAGGAGGCACCCGTTATGACACATACGATTGCAGTTGCAGGAAAAGGCGGAGTGGGAAAAACCACAATTTGCGGACTTATTATTCAGTATCTCTGTGAAAAGGGAAAAAGACCGATTTTGGCAGTAGATGCTGATGCGAACTCAAACCTGAATGAAGTTCTCGGAGTGGAAGTAGATATGACTCTGGGGGATATCAGAGAAGAAGTGGCACGTGCGGAAAACAGTGTAAAGAACCCTATTCCGGCAAGTATGTCTAAAGCAGACTATATGGAGATTATGTTCAACCGCTGTATGGTGGAAGAAGATGATTATGATTTACTTGTAATGGGCAGAACCCAGGGAAAAGGCTGCTATTGTTTTGTTAACGGACTGCTTCAGACACAGCTTACAAAATTACTGCCGAATTATAAATACATGGTTATGGATAATGAAGCGGGCATGGAACATATCAGCAGAGGAGTCCTGCCTAAAGTTGATACCATGATACTGGTTAGTGACTGTTCCAGAAGAGGAGTACAGGCTGTAGGGCGGATTGCAAAGCTTGTAAACGACTGTGAGATGAATCCGAAGGATATGGGATTGATTATCAATCGTGCTCCGGGCGGAGAACTGAATGAAGGAACCCGCGAAGAGATTGAAAAGCAGGGACTGAAGCTATTAGGAGTCGTTCCACAGAATTCGGATGTATATGAATTTGACTGTGACGGAAAGCCCACGGTTGAACTTCCTGAGGATTCACCGGTGAAAAAAGCGGTTAGAGATATTGTGGATGCATTAGGTCTGTAATTACACGAGTTATTAATTCCCCTTGATGGAAGGGATCACCAGACACCAGGGGGATTAATTTTAAAGAGAAATATCCCGTGGGGGCGGATGGGATAAAAACAGCCCCGGGAAAACAACCCAATTTTAAAGGAGGTTTATAATGGGAAACTTTAAATTAACAACAGTAGAAGAATTTGAAGCGGCTACAGCCAGATTGTTGGAAACAGGCGCAAAGGTTGGTGCTGATGCCTGGCAGTTCAGAGTAAAAAATCAGACACCGCACTGTAAATTCGGCGAGACAGGTGTCTGCTGTAAAATCTGTGCTATGGGACCTTGCCGTATTACTCCAAAGGCTCCAAAAGGAATCTGTGGATGTGACGTACATGGTATCGTAGGAAGAAACTACCTTAAATTTACAGCAGGCGGATCTGCAACACATTCCGATCACGGACGTGAAATCTGTCACACACTTTATGAATCAGCTGCTGATGGCAATTACAAAGTAAAAGATCCGGAAAAATTACTTCGTATTGCTAAAGAGTGGAACGTAGAGACTGAAGGAAAAGATATCTACGAACTGGCTCATGAAATAGCTGAAATGGGTATGATGGAATATGGTAAGCCATTCGGTACCCAGAGATTTTTAAAGAGAGCTCCAAAGCATACTCAGGAAATCTGGGAAAGAGAAGAAATTGCACCAAGAGCAATTGACCGTGAAGTTTCATGTTCATTACATATGGCTCATATGGGATGTTCCTCCAAACCGGAAGCTTTGATCAGACAGGCTTTCAGAGCAGGTCTTTCAGATGGCTGGGGCGGATCCATGATGGGTACGGAATTCTCTGATGTTCTCTTTGGAACACCAAAGCCGATTGACACCGAGGCTAACCTTGGAGTTATGGAAGTTGAAAATGTAAATATTGTTGTTCACGGACATGATCCTTCACTTTCAGAAATGATCTGTGAATATGCAGATGATCCTGAATTAATCGCATATGCGAAAAGCAAAGGAGCCAAAGGCATTACCGTATCCGGTGTATGCTGTACCTCCAATGAAGTTGCAATGCGTCGTGGTATCCCGATGGCAGGAAACTTCTTACAGCAGGAAAACGTAGTACTTACAGGAGCTTGTGAAGCGATTGTAGTTGACGTACAGTGTATTTTCCCTGCACTTGGTCCTTTAAGCAAATGTTTCCATACCAAATTTATCACAACTTCTCCGATCGCACAGATGCCGGATTCTGAATTTATCAGATTCAATGCTCATACAGCAGGCGAGAACGCTAAAGCGATTGTAAAAGCAGCTATTGATAACTTTGAGAACAGAAATCCGGATCTGATCTACATCCCGGATATGAAACAGAAAGCTACTGTTGGATATTCTGTAGAAGCAATTGTAAAAGTATTAGATGGAGTTACCAACTCACAGGTAGATGTAACCGGTACAACAAAACCATTATTGGAATGTATTACATCCGGTGTACTTCGTGGTGCTGTTGCAATGGTTGGTTGTAACAATCCTAAGATCAGACCTGACCTTGCTCACATTGAATTAATGAAAAAATTAATCGCAAACGATATCGTAGTTATTGCTTCCGGTTGTGCTGCTCAGGCGGCTGCTAAAGCAGGACTTATGGATAAGGCAGCAAAAGATATTTGTGGTGCCGGACTTAAGAGAGTTTGTGAATTAGCTGATATACCTCCGGTATTACACATGGGATCTTGTGTTGATATCAGCCGTATGATGATTCTTGCTTCTGAACTTGCAAAAGATTCAGGACTTAATATTTCTCAGCTTCCAGTTGTTGGATGTGCTCCGGAGTGGATGTCTGAAAAAGCGGTATCCATTGGTAACTATGTAGTTTCTACCGGTATCGATACATTCCTTGGAGTTGATCCTTATGTATCCGGTTCTACTGAAGTTGCAGAGTTATTGACAAGCGGCGTTAGAGAATGGGTAGAAGCAGCATATACGGTTGAAAAAGATATAGATAAGCTTGTAGATGCTATGATTGACAGAATTGAAGAAAAGAGAGCGGCTCTTGGTATCTAATCAGGAGAACGCTGCTATTGGCAGCAGATAGGAGTTAAAATGAAAATTGCAGTTACCGGAAAAGGCGGAGTAGGAAAGACAACTTTTGCGGCCACTTTGGCAAGGTTATATGCACAGGAAGGGAAGAATGTCCTGGCGGCGGATGTGGATCCGGATGCAAATTTAGGATTAGCCCTTGGTTTTTCTGATGAAGAATTGGATCAGATCGTACCGATTACCAAAATGCGTAAGCTGGTGCAGGAACGTACCGGTGCAAATGACGACAATAAGTTTTATAAGATCAACCCGAAAGTAGATGACATCCCGAATAAGTTTGCAAAATCAGCGAACGGTGTAAAATTGCTGGTTCTTGGAACTGTTGATACTGCAGGAAGCGGCTGTGTATGTCCGGAGCACGTAATGCTCAAAAGGATTATCAATCACCTTGTTCTGAGAAGTGATGATGTAGTAATACTGGATATGGAAGCGGGCCTGGAACATCTGGGACGGGGAACTACCGAGGGAATGGATCAGTTTGTGGTTGTGATAGAACCTGGTGCAAGAAGCATCCAAACCTACAAGAATGTTAAGCGTCTTGCAACGGACCTTGGTGTGAAGCACGTGCGGGTTGTGGCGAACAAGGTGCGTAATGAAGAAGATGAGGAATTTATAAAATCGAAAATTCCGCCAGAAGATTTATTGGGCTTCATTCACTACAACACGGAAGTGATCGATGCGGACAGACAGGGAAAATCCCCCTTTGATTTTAGCGACACCGCAACAGAAGAGATAAGAAAAATAAAAGAGAAGATCGATAATACAAGTATCTGATTGGAGGTATAACAGTGACATTATTTGATAGAGTATTTAGTGGAAATGATGCCGTATACGGATTGACAGAACAGGCAATTGACGGTGCAATCGCACAGCATGGCGCTGATAAAGCAGTAAGTTTTCCAAATACAGCATACAGCTTACCTTGTTACTATGGTGTAACAGGAACAAAAATCGCTAATTTAGGTGATTTAAAGACAGCTCTCGGAGTTGTTAAAACTTTGATGACAAGAGAAAAACGTCTGAATGATGCTTTTATGTCAGGTGTTGCTACAGCTCTCTGTGCAGAGTTTATTGAAGTATTAAAATATATTGACGGTGCTGCTCCTTACGAAGATCCGTGTTACGGACATTTAAGTGATGCAATTATCCGTGAGCTGGGCGTACCCCTTGTAACAGGAGATATCCCGGGTGTAGCAGTTGTTCTTGGTACTGCTCCCACTGCACAGGAAGGCGTTGACCTGATTAAGAGCTATCAGGCACAGGGTATCCTGGTAACATTGGTTGGCGGAATCATCGACCAGTGTGCAGAATTAGGCTATAAAACAGGCGCTAACGTTCGTGTTATTCCGTTAGGAAAAGACGTAACAAGCGTAATCCACGTAGTATCCGTAGCAATCAGGGCAGCTCTGATCTTCGGTAATATTACAGCAGGAGATGCAGGCGCATTAATGAAATATACATTTGAAAGAGTACCTGCATTTGTTAATGCTTTCGGACCTTTGGATGATGTAGTAGTTGCATGTGGAGCAGGCGCAATTGCACTTGGTTTCCCTGTAGTTACAAACGAAACAGAAAATATCTTCCGCGTACCAAAGAGCTTAATTGTTCAGGAAGATGTAGCGAAATTCAACGCAACATCTCTGGAAGCAAGAGATATTAAGATTAAAATTACAAAGATTGATATTCCGGTTGCATTTGCTTCTGCATTTGAAGGCGAAATCATCCGTCGTGGCGATATGCAGGTAGAATTTGACGGTTCCAGAGTAGACTGTTTCGAATTGGTACAGGCAAAAGAAGCTACAGAAATTGAAGATCATAAGATTGAAGTAATCGGACCTGATTTTGATGAATTTGAAGTTGGAAGCAAGCAGAGCATTGCTTATATCGTTGAAGTTGCAGGAAAGAATATGCAGTCTGATTTCGAACCTGTATTTGAGCGTAAATTCCACTCTTACATCAACTGTATCGAAGGAATTATGCATACCGGACAAAGAGATATGATCCGCGTACGTGTGAGCAAAGATACTTTTAATGCAGGATTCAGAGCAAAACATATCGGTGAAGTTCTGTATGCTAAAATTAAGAGCGAATTTGCAGCAGTTGTTGACAAATGCCAGGTTAAAGTTATTACCGATGCAGCAGAATGTACAAGACTTCGTTCCGAGCTGGCTGTTCCAAGCTATGACAAACGTGATGAAAGACTTAGTACACTTACAGATGAAGGTGTTGACGTATACTACAGCTGTATTATGTGTCAGGCATTCTCTCCATCTCATGTTTGTGTTGTTACACCTGAAAGACTTGGACTTTGCGGTGCTGTTTCATGGCTGGATGCAAAAGCTACCAATGAACTGGATCCTCAGGGACCATGTCAGGTTATTACAAAAGGCGGCTTAATTGATGAAAGAACCGGATCTTACCAGGATGTTAACGATGCGGTTAAGAAATATTCCCAGGGAGCGCTTGAAACCGTTACTCTGTACTCCATTATTGAAGATCCGATGACATCTTGCGGATGTTTCGAATGTATCTGTGGTATTGAGCCGTTATCCAATGGTGTATGTATTGCGAACCGTGAATATGCAGGAATGACTCCAATCGGTATGACCTTCCCTGAATTAGCTTCCATGACAGGCGGCGGTGTTCAGACTCCAGGTTTCATGGGACATGGTAAACATTTCATCGCTTCCAAGAAATTCATGAAAGCAGAAGGCGGTGTTGGTAGAATCGTATGGATGCCAAAAGACTTAAAAGACCAGGTTGCTGACAAACTGAATGCTACAGCGAAAGAGTTATACAACATCGATAACTTCGTTGACATGATCGGAGATGAAACAGTAGCGGAGGATCCGGAAACATTATTAGCATTCTTAGAAGAAAAAGGTCATCCTGCACTTAGCATGGAACCAATGATGTAATTTGTTTTAAGAATCACCAAAGCTTTTGCATAAACGAAGAATATAGATAAATATTCAGTAAATTCAAGGGTTTTAAAGGGTGTGTTCTTAAAGAAATACAAAGATTTTATGGATTTTTAAGGCAGACTGTTGTAAAATATAATTATGTTTTACAACAGTCTAAAAACATGAAGGAGGTTTATTAGAAATGCCATTTAATGCAAAATCAGGAAAGTTCAGCGCAAATATTAACACTGTTGAAATTGGATGCGGGGACAAGAAAATTACCATAGGCGGAGAAAACGTATTACCATTTTATACCTTCGATGCTCCTATCGAAAACGCACCAAAAGTAGGTGTTGAGATCACAGACTTCGGTTTAGAGAATGAACCGGAATTTATCCAGAAATATTATGAAGGATGTGCAACTGTAGCTGATATGGCTAAAAAAGCGGCAGCTATGGAAGGTGCTGATTTTCTTTGTCTGAGATTAGAAGGCGGAGATCCAAATGGTGCAAACAAATCTACAGATGAATTAATTCAAATTGTAAAAGATGTTGCAGCAGCAGTAGACGTGCCACTTGTTATTGCGGGTAGCAAGAACGTTGAAAAAGATGCAGAACTTTTAAGCAAAGCAGCTGAAGTATTGGAAGGAAGAAACGCAATGCTTTTAGCAGCCAAAGAAGAAAACTACAAGACAGTTGGTGCAGCAGCAGGCCTTGCTTACAAGCAGGTAGTAGGTGCTGAATCAGCAGTTGATATCAACCTTGCGAAACAGTTAAATGTATTATTGTCACAGTTAGGTGTCAGCAGTTCAAACGTTGTTATGAACGTAGGTGCTGCAGCAGCAGGTTATGGTTTTGAATATGTTGTATCCACCATGCAGAGAGTAAAAGCAGCTGCTTTATCTCAGAATGATGGAATGTTACAGATGCCGATTATTACACCGGTAGCATCTGAAACCTGGGGCGTAAAAGAATCAATGGCTTCAGAAGCTGATATGCCTGAATGGGGAGATGTTGAACAGCGTGGTATTGATATGGAAGTAGAAACAGCAGCAGCAGTTTTAGTTTCCGGATCCAATGCAGTTATTTTAAAACATCCTGTATCAGTTGCAACTATTTCAAAATTAATCAAAGAATTAGTATAATTGCTGCTTAAGGAGGAAAAAGAATTATGGCACTTAAAGGTCTTGATATATTTAAATTATCACCCAAGAAAAACTGTAAGGAGTGTGGATGCCCGACATGTATGGCTTTCTCAATGAAGGTTGCACAGGGCGCTATGGATATCAGTGCATGTCCGCATTTCTCACCAGATGCATTAGCAACTTTATCTGAGGCTACTGCACCACCAATGAAGACAATTAAAGTAGGAACAGGCGAAAACGAATTTACATTAGGCGGAGAAACTGTTCTGGAACGACATGAAAAAACATTCGTAAGTAAGACAAGATATGCAGTTGCACTTTGCAATTGTATGGATGAAGCTGCTATTGATGCAAGAATTGCAGCAATTCCGAAGGTTGATTACGAACGTATCGGCGAAAGAATGTTTGTAGAAATGGTTTACGTAAACTACAGCGCTGACGGAGCTGTTGATTATGTGGAACTTGTTAAAAAAGCAGCTGGTCTTAACAGAACCTTAGTATTAGGATGTACAGATGCAGAAGTTGCAAAAGCAGCTCTTGCAGTATGTAAAGACAGCAAACCGGTATTAAACGGCGCAGATGCTTCTAATTACGAAGCCATGAGTGCAATTGCTACAGAAGCAGGTATTGTACTGGGTGTTCGTGGTGAAAATGTAAATGAGTTATATGAAACAGTTGCTAAGTTAGAAGGACTTGGAAACAAGAACCTGATTTTAGATGCAGGATGCAAATCCATTAAAGAAGCATTTGCTACAGCAGTTCAGATGAGAAAAGCAGCAATTAAAGATGCCGACAGAACATTTGGCTATCCTTCAATTGTAAATGTAGCAGCACTTGCACAGGGAGATATCCATATGCAGGCAGCTTTAGCATCTATGTTTACCATTAAATATGGTTCTATCGTAGTAATGGAAGAAATGACCTATGCTCAGGCATTGCCGTTATATGGTTTAAGACAGAACGTATTTACAGATCCTCAGAAGCCAATGAAAGTTGAACCGGGTATTTACCCAATCAATGGAGCAGATGAGAACTCAGTTTGTCTTACAACTGTTGACTTTGCACTTACATATTTCGTAGTATCCGGTGAGTTAGAGCGTTCCGGAGTTCCTTGTAATCTGATTATCAGTGATGCAGGCGGATTATCCGTGCTGACAGCATGGGCAGCAGGTAAATTATCTGCAACATCTATTGCTAAATATTTTGGCGAAGCTGATATTGAAGGCAAGATCAAAAACAGAAAATTAATTCTTCCAGGTAAAGTAGCTGTTTTAAAAGGTGAAGTAGAAGCGAAACTTCCGGGATGGGATGTCATTGTAGGACCAAACGAAGCGGTACAGCTTGTAAAATTCTTAAAAGATATGCAGTAATTATTTCGTTCTGCTTTTATAGCAGAGCGAAAGTATTGAACGATTTTACTAATAATTTCAATTAGAGAAGGAGATTAATCAATGGCAAAATTCGTAACAATTGGTGAAAGAATCCACTGTATTTCCCCAGTTATCCGTAAGGCAATGGCAGAAAGAGACGGAGCTCCAATCATCCAGCGTGCAAAAGAGCAGCTTGATGCTGGTGCAACTTACTTAGATGTTAATATTGGACCGGCTGAAAGCGACGGCGAAGAATTAATGAAATGGGCTGTTCAGCTGCTTCAGAATGAATTCGATAATGTACCGCTGGCTCTGGATACCGCTAATAAAAAAGCGATTGAAGCTGGAATTTCTGTATACAACCGTTCCAAAGGAAAACCAATCGTTAACTCTGCAGATGCTGGAGACAGAATTGAAAATATCGATTTAGCAGCAGCTAATGATGCAATTGTTATCGCTTTATGTTCAGCAGAAGGTGTTCCGTCTGATAATGATGAGCGTATGATGCACTGCCAGAACATGTTAGAGAGAGGTCTGGAACTTGGAATGGAACCTACTGATCTCTGGTTTGACCCGTTATTCCTGGTTGTAAAGGGAATGCAGGACAAGCAGATGGACGTTTTAGAAGCAATTAAAATGTTCAGCGATATGGGACTTAATTCAACAGGTGGATTATCCAATAACTCTAACGGTATGCCAAAACATATCCGTCCGATCATGGATTCTGCTTTAGTAGCTATGGCTATGATGAATGGTTTGACTTCCGCAATCGTAAATCCATGTGATTTAAGATTAATGGAAACAATCAAATCTTGTGATGTATTTAAAAATAATACCTTATATGCGGATTCCTATCTGGAGATCTAATATATGCATAAAGTTACTTTTAAGTTTGAAAACAGCGAAGATATTATTGTCTTCGCTGCTTTCGGTGAAAGCCTTCTTGAGGTAGCGAGAAAAACAAACGTAGCTATCGATGCACCGTGTTCAGGAAATGCATCTTGCGGGAAATGCAGAGTAAAGCTCGTTGGCGGTGAATTAGAATCAAAAAAGACGCGTCATATCACAGATGAGGATTATGCAGAAGGCTGGCGTCTCGCCTGTGTCAGTACCATAAATGCGGATGTGGAAGTACTGGTACCGGATATTGCCTCTGCTTACAGAAGCCGTATGAAAGTGGCTGATCTAAGTTCGCCGGAAGAATTAAAGATTTTTTCCGATGCAAAAGAACAGATTTTAGAAGCAGGTATTGAACTGAAGAATACGTTAGAGATCTTGAATGTATCTATGGATGAGCCTACTTTAGATGATACCATGCCGGACAATGAACGGTTTACCCGTGCTATTACGGCAATAACCGGTATCGAAAAGATCCGTGTTCCATATTCGGTTTTGAAAAAACTACCGGATGTACTTAGGGAAAGTGGCTTCCGTGTAAAGATAATTGTACGAAAAATTGAAACAAATATTTTTGTATATGATATATTCCCGGAAACTGAAGAAGTAATTGTAGGTGGAATTGCAATAGATATTGGAACGACAACTGTATCTGCTATTCTGATCAATATGCTGGATGGTTCCATTCTTGCCAAAGGTTCTTCCGGAAACGGACAGATCCGTTATGGAGCTGATGTCATCAACCGTATCATTGAATCTGCAAAACCGGGCGGCAAGGACCGGCTGCAAAAAGCGGTTATTGATGAGACCATTAATCCGCTGATTCAGACTATGTGCAGGCAGGCAAAGCTGGATCCTATGAGTATTTATCGTATGTGTGTTGCAGGCAATACCACGATGAACCATTTATTAATGGGGATCAATGCAGATCCGCTTCGTATGGAACCATATATTCCGACTTTCTTTAAAACAAATTCTCTGTATGCATCTGATATTGGAATTCATATTAATCCCGATTCCCATATTATCATAGCTCCGAATATCGGAAGTTATGTAGGCGGAGATATTACTGCAGGTGCTTTTGTAAGTGCTCTTTGGAATAAACCGGAATTCTCACTGTTTATTGACCTTGGTACCAATGGAGAAATTGTATTTGGAAACTCTGACTTTTTAATGAGCTGTGCCTGCTCAGCAGGACCTGCTTTTGAAGGTGGGGATATCAGCTGCGGTATGCGTGCTACAGATGGTGCAATTGAGGCATGTACTATAGATAAAGATACGATGGAACCAAATCTCTCCGTAATTGGAGACGAAGGAACGAAACCGATTGGAATCTGTGGTTCCGGTATTATTGATATTATCAGTGAATTGTTCCGATGCGGTATTATTAATCCCAAAGGCAAATTTGTCCGTGAGGGAAAACGTGTCAGACATGATAAGTTTGATATGGGCAGCTATGTGCTGGCGTTTGAGTCAGAAGCAGGCTCTGTGAAAGACGTGGAGATTTCCGAAGTTGATATTGATAACTTTATCCGAGCAAAGGGAGCTATTTTCTCTGCAATCCGGACGATGTTATCCTATTGTGATTTTGATATCTCTATGATTGAACATGTCTATGTAGCGGGCGGTATTGGCAGTGGCATTAATATGGAAAATGCAATTCATATTGGTATGTTCCCGAAGGTTCCTTTGGAATTATACCAGTATATCGGAAATTCATCCCTGTCGGGGGCATATGCAATGCTTTGTTCCACACAGGCTGAACGGAAAGTATATGAAGTTGCAAGAAATATGACTTATCTGGAATTGAGTGCAATACCTCAGTATATGGATGAGTTTGTTGCAGCATGTTTCCTGCCTCATACAGATACAACACTGTTTGAAGATTAAAATAAATGAAGTAGAGTAGATACTCAGGGAGTATCGCAAGCTTGCTTGCGGTATTCCTGGCGTAAAGGTTGAAAGAAAATTGTGATATGGAAAGGGCGCCACGCTGTAATTCTTTCAATCTGTTTTATTGTGGCAGTATTGCAGGCGGGTCTGCAATATGCGATGGGAATACAGATGAATATTGAGTACGAAAAAGACAACAAAGAACGAATCCCGTTCGAGCATTACCTGGAAGAATTCCGCAAAATAGATCCGATTGAAGCCAGCAGACGCACCGGCGTTCCTTTTGATGAAGAAAAGCAGGCATTTACCCTGCGTATGATGCAGAAAGAGTACCTGATTTTTTATCCGGAATTCCGTGTGGAGAAAGCAGAAACTGATGATGAGGGATATGGTGCCCTTTTGGATGAAGTGGCTGCAAAGATAATTGCAATCCGTTTTTTGACGAAAGGCGTAGCTTCTGAAACTACCGGAAAGTATCTGACTTATCGTGAAGTACCCTGGGGAGAAGTTTATTTCAGGCAGTTTCAGGGAAGATGCCTGATGCGCCTGGCGTTTTCCTATGGTTCAAAGTTAGAACTTTTTCAGGCACAGATGGAAAAAGTGGGTGCCTCAAAATTAGAATCAGGAGATGTATCTTACGAGTTTGAATTCATAAATGGATATTTTGTACGATTTATTCTATGGGCAGGGGATGATGAATTTCCACCTTCATCCCAAATATTATTTTCTGATAATTTCCCCCTTTCCTTTGAAGCAGAGGATCTGGCAGTTGTCGGAGATGTGTCAATCGGTACATTAAAAAAAATATAATTCGTTCCAAAGAATACGCATAATGGATCGAAAGTACTGTTCAGGCAGTACTGTGCATTTACTGCACAGTGCGTGAGAAAGTGATTCAGGAGTGCATAAATCCCATCGCCAAAGGCGATTTTAAATGGATTTATGCAGTTACTGGTCACGGAGTGAACAGTAACAATTGTAATGAAAGGAGATATTTTTATGGGTTATAAATCAGATATTGAAATTGCACAGGAGACTACTATGTCCCCAATTACAGAAATCGCAGCAAAAGCAG
>OATB01000272.1_pt1 | contig 46320 bp, 25 predicted proteins | sample 1494941 | NCBI WGS metagenome assembly OATB01 (sample SAMEA2579931, study PRJEB22360) | human gut metagenome | reverse complement strand
TCTATTTGAGCCTATTTTTTATGACTCAGTTTTTCATACATCATTTGACACTATCGCAGCTATGGCTTTATTCTGCGGGTATTTTCAGCCGTACCTGCGTCCAGCCGCCGGCGGATACAATCTCCACCGGTCTCTGGCACCGGCAGACAATTTGCAGGCGACGGTAGACATTTTTTAATCCGATTCCACTTAAGTGCCCCCGATGCTCCTGAAATTCCTCTGTGTAAAGTGCCTCAATCTTTTCCTTTGGAAATTCCGGACCAGTATTGGCGATTACTACTATGGCAGCTTTCTTATCACCAATGATCTTTAATAAGATCTGCCCCCCTTCCTCAATCAGGTTTACTCCATGCACAAATGCATTCTCCACCAGAGGCTGCAGTGTCATCCGGGGCAGTGTTACTGCATTCAGCGCTACCGTTTCGTCTACCTGAACGTCAAACTGCAGCCGTGGGCCAAACCGGGTGGTCAGCAGCTTCATATAAGCCTCCACATTACCCAGTTCCTCTTCCAGAGTGGCGTTATCCAGACCTGCCAGATTGTAACGAAATACATCTGCGGCATTTTCCAGATACTCGCAAACCACCTCATCTCCCGACAGCATGGCAATTTTTGCGCCGATGTTAATCGTATTAAAGATAAAATGCGGATTCATCTGAGCATGCAGTGCATGCAGTTCTGCTTCCTGCAGCAGATTATCTTTTTCCAGTGTCATGATTTGCTGCTGCGCCAGTTCGTTTTCCAGTTTTTGCTTCTCCTTCAGGCTTTCCAGATACAGGCGGGTATTCTCCACCATAACTTCAAAGGATTCGTACAACTGTTTAAATTCCAGATTCTCCTGCTCCAGACAGATATCAATGCCATAGTCTCCTTCTGCCACACGCCTTGCATAGCCCGCCAGCCGTGTGATCGGCGTGCTGACATTGTTGCTAAGGTTGATCAGTAAAAATACAACAAAAAATATTGATGCTCCAAACAACCCGTAGGACACTGCCGTGCGAATCGTGACCACCTGCTGCATTTCGTAGTACTGTACACTGCTCTCCTGTAGTTCACTGGCCATCAATGATTGAATATACTGATTGATCAGGCGGAAATCGTAACTGACGCTTTCGTATAATTTCACATACTCCGTGTTCTTCTGGTTGCGTTTGGCAACGATCAAATCCTCTGCTGACCTCAGGTAATGGCTTAAGTTTCCCCCCAGATTGACATATCGTATATCCTGCTGTCTGCTTTGGTCCTGAAGCTGTTCCACAATCTTCTCTAACTGATTCTGATTATCATAGTAGCTTTGCAGCGAAACGGAATTTCGTGAAAAAAGATAGTCACTGATGTTATCCTGAAAGGTCTGAGTCATAGTCTGCACTTCTGAGAGCTGCTGATTTACTTCTGCAAAGGTAGTCATCCTCTGCAATAGAAACTGGGAAGAAAGAAAGTTATAAACTCCCACCATAACGCAGATGATTGCCGCAATAAAATAGGTAAACAGCAATGTATGCCGAAGCGATGGCGGATTGCTTCGCTTCCGTGTCCCGCTCATTGTTCCGTCTCCAGCCACTGCCTGCTGAACTTATCCACGTTTTCACGGGTAATCGTATGCAGAGGCACCGGCATATTATCGTCGTAGGAGTGATTGTTTACCCACGTGTGCAGCATTGCTACAATATCGTTACCCATCTGATCCGGATCCGGCGTCACGGTTCCGTAAATAACTCCCCGGCTTACATAGTCCAGCGTTTGTTTCTGCATACCGTAGCCAATAATCTGAACTTTGTCTACCAGATTGCTGTCAATTACCTGCTGCGCAATCAGCGGCACAGTATATGCGTTGAGGCAAATGATGGTATTGTAGGTATTCTTCAGCATCTCAAGCGTGTTTGCCAGCTTTTCGCCTGCATATACTTCCTCCTCGGTGAAAAGAGTCTGCACGATTTCCGCATCTTCATACTGCCCGAACACTTCCATAATACCCTGCATCTTCATATTTTGATATGTAGAGGGAATGCCTTCCTGGGTTTTTTCCAGTACCAGCACTGCCTTGCACCCCTCTTCACCTGATGCGTCTATTGCCAGCTGACCGGTTCTGGTACCGATGCTGTAGGAATTGGCACTCACCGCCGGAATCGTGTCCCGCTGGTAATTTTCACTCTCATATAAGATTAACTGCACACTCTGCTCACTTGCCAGTTCATACATCTCCTGGGTAAACATCGGATCATTGGACTGAAATGCCACAGCCTGTGCACCTGAATATATGGCAAACACCACACTGTCCCGCAGTGTGGTTGACTCCCAGCTCTGCAGAGTCTGATTTTCTACATTAATATGATACTGTTCAGCCGCCTCTGCAGTGCTTTTACGCAGATGCTGGTAGATGAGATCGTTGTCCTTGCTGATGACGATCATCCGGCTGCCCTGCTGTCTGTCCGCCACCTCCGCCTGTCCGACGGAACTGAACATAAACAGCTGTATATACAAAACCACCAGCAAAACCAGAAACCCAATAGAAACCAACATATATTTTCTACTCATATTTTCTCCTGTCTATTGCACCCATGCTGCTACACTTGTATTCCTGAATCACTTTATCACATTATCTATATATTGGTACTGGAATAAATTTACATTTCCAGATAATCGGGTATTATTTATAGAGACCATCGTAAATTCGTTTTTGTTACAGGCTGCTGCATTGAAACCATTTATTTTTATAGTAAATTTATACATCATCTGCCACATCATTTTTTACCTGTCCAGTCATATCACACAAAATTCATAGCAATTCTCCCTGCTATTTTAACAAACAGCCTAATATTCAGGCAAGGTAATCTTTTGCCCCCAATCTGGAAGTTATTGCTGTCAACATCATTTCCGTCAATAATTGCATCTTATTTTGCAGCTGAACTTTATATCTGAAATGCCAGTTGAAAATTGGTGTGCCGATTCAGGGAGTTATCTCCTTCCTGGATAAAATCCCAGGTCTCCTTATAGGTTCCTTCAACCGCCACCTGGCTTTTCCCAAGAAACTTTATAAATTCTTCCGGCTTCCCCTCAAACTGTTCCGCAAAAGTATCGGAGTATTCCCATTTTTCCTCACTGCTAAACTCCCGAAGCTCATTAAACAATACATGCTCCAGATTGCAGGACATATAATAGATGCGGTAAGGCACTTCATTAATCTTACCGGTTGCAGATAATTTATATAATAATTCTGACTTTAATTCATTGCGCTTGATCAGGGAGCCTACATTTGATGTTTCAATATGGTCGGTATAGTAAACCGTGGGTCCGTTCTTTTTCTCAATTACGCTTTTTGCATCCACAAATGCCCCATCCAGGTCAGACAGGTGTATTACCTTCAGAATATCTTCATCCGTATACCGGTATTTCGTTTTTACTTCTTCCATACAATCATTGAGCTTTTTAATAATTGTGTCGGAATCCACACTTCCCCGTGCTGTTATATCCCCATGAATTACATGAAACTTTACTTCGCTTGCCGAGAAAAATTCCTGCATAATTGATCCAATTGCCCCCTCGTCGCTTGGACCTTCCACGATAAAAATAATCACCTTTTTTTCTTTATCTGGCATTCGTAATTTCCCTCCCTGCTTTTCGAAATGACCTGGCAATCTTAATACTGTCCGTATCGGTATAGATGCACTCTTGCTGTCCCCCTAAGGTGATGCTCCTGATATAAGCATCCCGCAGATTGAGGCTGCTTCCGGTATTCTGCATACGGATATAGCGGTTGGCTGGATTAGCTGTGGAAAATAGAATACTGTCATTGCCCAGCATCTCTAGTGCCCGCAGATTATGCGAAGTAAAGACCAGCTGCCCTTTTGCCCCCTTATTAAAAATATCCAAAAGCTCACCCAGAAGATACTCATAGATTCCCGCATCCAGTTCATCCACAACCAGGCAGATTCCCGGATCACTGTAAGCCCGGATCAATACATTTAGAATGGATATAATCTTAACGATGCCATCGGACTCAAACCGGATGGGTATTTCAATATCCCCCCGCCTGGAAGTGAGGTCCACCTTTCTTCCTATCCCTCCGTTTTCCACCAGCTGCTGTCCATAATCCCTGATGTCCAACGTCATTCCCGGGATTATTGTAGCTAATACAATATTGATCTCCCCTACAATCTGTTTCAGCAGTTCAAACCGGCTTTCTTCAATAAGGGTAGGCTCCTTTAATGCAATTACAAAATCTCCCCTGGTTGCTGACTTACGGTCTGTTACCCGAAACGCCACCGGCAGCAGAAAATCCGCACTGATAGCTCCGGAATGGGAGTCCCGGATTACGAAGAGGTCCATCATAGCATAGTTATATAAGGACTGGATGATAAACGCATAATCTAAAAAGTTTTCTCCACTCTCATTGCAGAAGATCTCCCTGCTTGTTTCACCAAAAATATAGGAACAGTTATGAATCCGGGCTACTTTTTTGGCAACAATAAGATTTGTTCCATTTTCCTCATTTCCACGTGTGACTTCATCCAGCATCTCTTTTGGTGTAAATATACACTCTCCGTCCTCTGAGGTGTACTCCATAAACAGCAGGTTTTCCCGAATCTCACCCTGTACAATTCTTGCTGCGGATAAGGCTTCTCTGGAAATAACCGCCGTATTTTCTTCCGTTTTGCGAAACCAGAGCTCATATTCCACCTCAAACTGCCTTTCCCTTCCGCTTACCAGAAATACGGCCCTCACCTTGGCAAACTCCTGACCGCTTGTAATATAATTTACCAGTTCTTCCGGGATACTAAGCCCCATCATTAGCTTCTGCACATAGAAAAGAGTGTCGATTACCGTTGTCTTCCCAGAACCGTTTTGCCCGTAAATGCCCAATATTTCAGAGTCATCCAGTACAATGCTCTGGTGTATCCGGGAAGGCATTTCAACTTTTCCATAAGTAGTATTTTTAATATTTTTTATTTCAACAGAATGTAACCGTACTATGATGTCATCCATGATAATCTCTCCTCCGGTATATGAATTATCTTACATTATCCCCGGTTCCGGGAGATTGTATTCGGATCACTGCAATTCAAATCTAAAAAGCGGGCAATGGTTCCTCATGATAAACATCATCTGTTTATTAGATCTTGGAACCACTGCCCGCCTTATAAATCTTACTTCATCAATCTTGCTTTTATAAATCTATTATAAATCCTGCTTTTATGAATCTATTATAAATCTTTTCATTTACATTATTTTATTCATGTAATTTCACAGTTACCGTTTTTGAATAATTACTATATATTTTACTCCTTCCGGCTTTTTTGTAACCACGTATTTTAAACTGGTATGTCTTTCCTTTTTTCAGTTTTTTCTTCGTATAGGACGTAGTTTCGGACGATACCGTTTTAATCTTTGTAAATCCGCCTTTCCCAGTCTTCATATAAACTACGAATCCGTCTGCTTTTGTTCCTTTTTTCCAGGACAGCTTCACACTTGTTCCGGATATTTTCTTACCGGACATCACTGGCTTTTTCGGTGCCGTAGCTGTTTTTAAGACAGTTGAGTATTTACCATACAGCTTTTTGCTTCCTGATACGGAATAAGCCCTTACTCTGTACTTATAAACTGTTCCGCTGTTTAAGCCCTTTACTGTGATATCGGTCTGCCCAGTAGTCTTTACCACACTCCATTTTTTCTTTGTGGAATTATAGCGGCTTAATTCATAGCCCCGTGCTCCGCTGGTTTTCTTCCAGCTAAGCTTGATCTTACTGGTGGTCTGCATTGATGCTTTTAATTCGGTTACCTTTTTGGGTGCCGTAATTTTTTTGAATTTTGCAGTATAGACGGTATCTTCATATACTGTCACCGTATATTTCTCAGATGTGGACACCTTTTTGCCCTTTAAATACCAGCCCTGGAAGGTATATTTTGATGACGGTTTAGCAGTTATGGTGACGCTGCTTCCGGATTCCGTTGTCTTAGTACCTGTTGCTGTTCCGCCTTTTTCTGCTTTTACTGTTACGGTAACTTTTTGTGGTTTTGGAGCTTCTTTCTTAACAAATTTAGCAAGGTACAGGGTATTCTGCAATGCATTGATTGTATATACCGGTTGTGACGATACTTTCATATCCCCGATATACCAGCCTGCGAATTCGTAACCCTCCTGCGCAGATGCATGAATTGTTACAACTGATCCAGCCTCCACAACAGCACCTCCTGCAACAGTTCCTCCTGTCTCTGCCTGAACCTGTATGGTTATCATTTCTTTTGGAATAGCTTCAAAGTGCGCTGTATAAACTGCATCCTCCACAGCCACAACTTCCATCCTTAAATCATCGGATACTTTTTTGTCCCCCAGATACCAGCCTGCGAAACGGAAGCCCTCCTCAGGATAAGCCGTTATCGTAAACATCTCGCCTTTCATGACAACTCCGCCTTTACTTACAGTTCCTCCCGGCTGAGCTTCTGTGGTTATGGACACAGTTTCCGGCTGCGGCTCTTCACCCTTCGTAAAATGTGCAACATACGTAGCATTTTCACGTGCCTCTACCTCATAGACCTCGTTTCTGGAAATATTGACATTGTTAAGGTACCAGCCTTCAAAAGTATATCCCTCATCTGGTACTGCTGTAATGGTGACCATAGTACCTGCATCTACCGTTGCTGTTCCCTGCGCCGTGCCGCCTTCTGTAGCTTCTACGGTAATGGTGATCTGCTGTGCCTCGATTTTTTTGAATCGCGCCGTATAAGTAATATCCTCTGTGGCCTCTACTTCGTATTCCGGCTGATCTGATACTTTTGTTTCGCCCAAATACCAGCCTTCAAAGGTGTAACCTTCTTTTGCCTGGGCGCTGATCAGGATTTTTTCTCCTGCATTTACGACTCCACCTCCGGATACGGTTCCTGCATCTTCATCCTCGGACTGTACGGTAACCGTTACCTTTGCCGGAGCATTCTTAATAAACTTGGCGGTATAGACTGCATCTTCTGCCGCTTCCACTTCGTATTCTGCTTCTTCAGATACCTTCACCCCTTCCAGATACCAGCCTTCAAAGGTATATCCTGCCTTTGCCCGGGCAGTAATCGTTACCTTTTCTCCTTCTTTTACTGTACCTCCGCCGGATACGCTTCCTGCTGTTTCATCCTCCGTCTGTACCGTAATTGTCACATCTTTTAAGTCCCGGATAAATCTTGCCACATAGGTAGTATCTGCTGTAATCTGCGGTGTAGTGAAAACAGGCTCATCACTTGCCTTATCTTCTCCTAAATACCATCCGTCAAAGATATATCCCGGATTAGCTTCTGCAGTTAACAAGGCTGTTCCGTTTGCTTCTACATCCGTTGTTCCTTCTACAGATCCGCCTTCTGCCGGGTCTGCCTGTGCCGTTACGGTGTATTCTCCTTTTACAATGGTAAATACCGAAGTGCGGACTGCTTTCGCCCCATTCACTTCTCCAATGGCACGCAGTTTTATAATGCCTGTGGAACCAACCCGGAGTTCGTTTCCGGATACGGTTGTCCCTGCCACCGCCTCTGCGATTTCGAATGAATAGCTGATATTTTCTTCTGCATGTCCTGGTTCCTCACATGGAAGCAGAATTCCCTCTGCAGATAATTCCACGGTTGTCTGGTCTGCATTTTTTGGAATTACTATCTTACGGTCTGCAAATACCAGATCCTGAAATGTACAGCCGCAGGATGAAGGAGTGATGACCAGATTCTCATCTCCCGGTTCTTCCTTATCAATTGCTTGGTAGAATGCCATATACTGCCCGGAGATAAATTTATCTGCAGGATCTGCCAGGTTGCCCATGGCATGGCGGACACGCATCTGAATCCTTCTGGCATCCGTCGGCGTAAATACCGCTGTTTTCTTTGCCGTATCTGCCGCCCAGGTAATCTCTCCTCCCGGAATTTCCAGCCAGTCATCCTGGTCTGCCGTAGTACTGTAATATAATTTAAATTCTGTAATAATACCGTTATTACCGCCGCCCTGCCTTGGCAGATAATCCAGCTTTCCAATTTTACTTGTCTCTCCGAAATCAAAGGTCAGTTTGTTGTTAATTCCCTGCGCCATATCGATTCCGCCGGACCAGTCACTGTGGTAAATATTATTGTCATCCTTCAACATATTTGTAATCGGATATCCGGTTTGGGTGCTGTCTGCAGATGCTGCTTTAACTTCTGCTTTTACATATTCATAATTATTTCTCTGTGCCTGATAGACATAAAATTCACTGGCTGATATAAAAGTACTGTTCTCCAGCGTTGACGTTGCACGAAGCATCAGCCTGCGTGCTTTTACCATAGAGAATTTAGCTGTTTTCTTAGAAGCATCACCTGCCCAGGTGCCTCTTCCTTCCGGTACTTCCAGGAATGCGCCGTCCTCATAGGTTCCCTCTTCTGATTCGCTGTAATAGAGCTTATATCCGGTAATAATCCCGTTCTTGCCGCCTTCCTGCCTCGGAATGTATTCCAGTTTGCCAATTTCATAAATACCTCCCAGATCAATGGTAATTCCATTGAACCGGTCGTTTGCAATATCTGACATAGGGGTGGAGCTGGATGAACTGTATGCAGAATGCCATATCGTAGAGGTATCACCATCCACCGCATTGCTTCCAGGACCATCGGGAGCTCCAGGCGTATCATTCTGCTGGCTCTCTGCTACGGCACTTAACTGTGAACTTGGAATCTGTGTATAAGTAATTCCGCCTTCCTCCCAGGCAGCTGTCAAGGTGACATTCTTGCCCGGCATGCTGTAGACAGCGCCTGCCTCATATGTCTTTTCTCCGTCATTCCATCCGATAAAATCGTAATCTTTTCTGGTGTAAGTATTTTCAGGAAGCACAACCGCCAGTCCCTCTGTAGCTTTTATCTCTTTTGGGTTTTCTCCTGTAACATTACCATCACCAGGGGCAAAGCTTAATGTATACTCCTGAATATCACCGTCTTTTCCTTCATTTACATAGAAGTTATCAATGATGTATTCAGACGCACTCTGCTTTGTAAGGTCAATATAATAATCGTCGTAATCACCGGTTGTAAAAGCAACTTTGGTGCTTTCCTTTTTATCATACCCGGTACCTCCCAGGGGCTTAAAGACAAGTGCCGCATTTTTCGTATCTTCTAAAGCAAGCGCTTTATCGGATTTTACCCCAAGTGCAAATGCATTTGCAGATAATGCCTTATAGTCAAGTCCAACCGTATAAGTGGTGTTGGGTTTCAGGCGTACACGGTGTGAAAGGGTTCTCATATAATCCCCATTTCTGATTTTCAGGGAGTAGTTTCCTTCAATTACATCGTCTGTCAGGGCTGCGTTGACCTGGTTCAGCTCGGATAAATGGCTTTGGTCAGATTCCGTAGAAACAAACGGTCCGTATTCCTGATCCACATTTTCAAAATCTTCAAAGAAATAATGCTCTCCCTGATCTGTCAAAGTAATCGGGATAACCCGTACATCATCAATCAGAACCTCTGCGGATTCACTTCCTGTATCGGCTTTGATTTTAATTTCAGCCGTTGTCTGGCCTTGTGGAACTGTAAAGGAAAGTTTCACTCTCTGGAAATATTCTCTGTATTTATCGGTATGATGGACACCATATATTACATTTGAACTGTCAATATAGTTTTCAGCCAGTTTTGTTCCCGTTGCATCTTCTATGGATAAATGTACCTTTCTTCCTTCAGAGGTACGGATCCATGCAGAAGCCGAATAACTCTGCCCCGGTGTAAGCCCTGTCATTTCCTGTCCTATTGTGCCTTCCTCACTGCCTGTAATCCGGATCATCGTATTACCAATACTGGTATCGGTAAATGTTACCTTTGGGTTTTCGTTTAGGTTAATCCAGCCGTTACCAAAAGTATGGCTGTCAAATCCCATATCCTTTACCAGGCTTCCGGTGCTCCAGTCATATGACTCCATATCCGGAATCTCCACTGCCGCATCTCCCGGGTAGATTACATATCCCTGTCTGGCGTCTGCTGTTATGGCAACAGTTCTGTCTGCTCCCACACTCAGTATCTGTTCATCTGTCTTCCCGGTGGACGTAAGCTTATACAGCTTCACATTAGAGTAATCAAAGCCCTGGGGAAGGGTCCAGCTGGTTGTCCCTCCGGCTTCATTATAGTGATAGATCTTTTCCTGTCCATTAATTGTCCATGGAATGAAGATATTATTCCCGGATGCCACTTCATGTCCGTTCAGACTGATTACATTTTTTCCGTTCTTCATCTCGGTTACAACTTCATTATTTTTGCCCAGCACAGCCTTATTATTGTTCGTCCACTGGCTGATTGGATACTGTGCCAGGAAACGGTTCGGCAGAACATTTATAAAAAAGTCTCTCATGGTCGCATAATAATCATCTGCTCCCTGCCATCCGTTAAATCCATTGACACGGCTGCCTTCTCCCCGGAACAGGCTTGTCTGGCCAAAGATGTCCCTCTGTCCGTTATAGACAAAGCGAACCATATTCCCAGCTCCTGCATATGTACTGTTAATATGATGTGCCCAGGCGCTTCTGGTGGTCATCTTCTCCGGATATTCGGTAGCTACTGCCGTTCCCTGTTCCGTCAACCCGTTAATTGCCTTTTCCAGGCGGTAAGGTGCAAAACGGTTATCAAAATAAGTATCTACGTATATCAGTTTTAATTTCCCATTGGTATCTTCATTTAGCTGCTGAAGCCTCTGCTCCATATTTCCGCCGGGAATCTTAGTTCCGTCCATTAAAATATCATTTTCACGAATCATATTTACGGCACTGTCATACCAGTTCCATGCTCCGGTTCCGGTATTCAGTTCATCCACTGCATACTGGCTGGCTTCCGGATACATCTCCGTGTGATTGATATGTACTCCAAAATAGGCATTGTATTTCTCGCCTTCTGACAGCAGCGTATTAAAATCTTCCAGTCCACCTGCACGTTTATTATAATTTGCAAAGTCCGGATGGCTGGCATCATGCCCTTCCCCCTGATATCCTTTTATAATAATCATCTGCTGGAATCCGTCTGTTCCCAGATTAAACTTTTTCGCATTGTCCAGAATACGTAAAAACGGGTACTGCGCTGCACTTCCAACATTCATGGCAACACTGGTATATGCATTCATAACCGCTTCGGAGCCTGTAATCTCTTTGTCCGATTCATCCGCATAACAGTCATCCCTGTATGCAATTGCTCCGTCCTGGAAATCAACTTTCCCATCCTGGTTACGGTCAGACGTTATTGCTACTGCTGTATAGGGCTTCTCATAATCTTTATCGTCCAGTCCGCGGACTAAAAATTCATTGGTCCATAATCCGGTGGTATAATGATCCCCATTTTTCACAGTCTGATATGCCACTGCCCCATATTCTTTGGAGGAGTCATTTCGCACCGATGCCGCCAGCTCATTGTTATTTACAACAGTGATTACAGCCTCTTTATATGCCGGGTCTGCTGCAGGATTAGCTGTTAAATCCACACTTTTCTGTACCCGGTTATCATTAACGGTAAGTGCTGCACCCTCCTGGGAACTGTTTACAGATACCAGGCTGTGTTTTGGAAAATAGATGGTCTTAATTCCCTCTGCAATATTTTCAAGGGTCATGACCATAACATTGTCCCGTACAGTAAGTACCGTATCAAATGTCATTCCGTTTGCTTCTATATGATAGACTGCCCTGTTCCCATTAATTTCTGAAGTTACAGACGGAACGTAAGCTTTATTGTTGACTTCCACAACATCATATGGAATTTCCTGTCCCTGCATCGTCTTGCCATTTAACGAATAGCTGATGACCCTTGGAAAATCACGATCCACCTTCACGGACATCTGCCCGGATGCAATCTCCTTCTCCGTAACATCACCGGCAGCTGGTTCTATCTCATTCTGGGATGATACCGAAAAATTATGGATTCCTCCGCCGTTATTTTCAAAATACATCCCTGACTTGCCGGCATCCATTGAAATTCCGGGTACTTCTCCATTGAAAATCTCTGCATCATCCAGAAAAACAGTTACTACCTTTTCCACCGCTCTTACACGAAGTTTATAGGGCTTCACACGTTTTGCATAAAGCCGCTGGCCGTCTCCGTATAAATTACCGTCTGTTCCGGGCCCGCCGCTTAAAAGGGAGACCTCTTTTCCGTCAGCCGTTTTTAAGTACCAGGGTGATGTATTCCCTCCAACGCCCCCGTTGCCGATAACCGTATAAGAATTCGGGCCCGCATACCTCACAACGGCATAAAACCTGCCGTTATTATTAGCCGGATCAATTTCGAATTCTACTTCAGTATTTTTCAGTGTGGGTGAATTTTCATCAATTATCAGTTTCGTACCGCCTCCGGGCACCTGCAGCTTTCCATCTGATTTGCTCAAAGCTGCCGATCCGCTTTTTACAGTGAATCCTTCTATCCCATCTTTGGAAAAATCCTTTTCATAAATGTCATTTGTTTCCCCTTGTATGACCTGCCCCGGGTTTGAAGCAGATCTTACTGCCCCGGTTTTCTCCTTTGCCGGTGCCTCATCCACACGCTCCGCTATGTCTGCTGAATCTGCCGCCCTTTCAACGCCTGCAGCGTATACCGGCAAAACCGGCTGTACGACCATACAGGTACTCAAAATCAAAGGCAGGATTCGTTTCCACAATCGTTTCTTCTTCATTTATCAACCTCTCCCTTTCTGTTACTCATTTTTATGAAATGATTTTTCACTAAAGTTATGCTGTTACTCATATCCAGCCCGGCTTTTATCCTGTTCCCTCCTTTTTCATCCATTGCCGCCGCTGTAATTACATACTGCCGTCTAACCAGTGATTTATTTGTACTGAAAATTACAGCATCATCACGGAATCCGGCAGATTATTATGTATATTTCTAATTATATTTTATAAATCAGTGGCATGTATTGGTACATATGTCCATTTTTTTTGTATAATACGTTTTTTCACCGCGCACTTCTTTCGTATAATCGTCCTGTAAAACAACCCTATCTGCTGCATTTTTGTCAATTTTGCCAAACAAAAAAGACTACTCTTATCCGGGTAATCTTTTTGGGTTCATATACTTATACAATTTTTACAGACTAGAAGCTCTTTCTTCGCCCCATGATCTTCGCAAATACAATCCCGGTCAGTGTAGAAACACAGGTTGCCACGATTGCTGCCCCTACAATGGAGGTTGGGTTCGTACTCCCATACTGGCTTCGGTATGCAATTATATTTACCGGGATCAGCTGAAGCGACGAAATATTTAAGATTAAAAATGTACACATAGACTTACTGGCGACAGGCTTATGATGGTTTAATTCCCCCAGTTCTTCCATCGCCTTTAATCCTGCCGGAGTTGCCGCCCATCCAAGCCCCAGAAAGTTCGCAATGAAATTCGTGGTAATATGTTCATTTGCCTTGTGGTCCTTTGGAATTTCCGGAAACATAAAGTGTACAAAAGGCCTTATTTTTCTGGACAGGCTCTTAATCAGTCCCGCTTCCGATGCAATCTCCATAATTCCTACCCAAAGGGACATAACCCCCACCATGGTAATACACAGTGTTACTGCCTCCTTGGATGAGGTCAGCGCGGCGTCTGTTATCTCCTGCATTCTTCCGGTAAATGCACCATAGATAATCCCGATTATGATCATACCGCCCCAAATAAAATTCATATATACCCCCAATCAGTCCGCACCGCGGGCTATTTTCCAATGATATCTTCTCTTGGCTTAATATATGAAACAAGTTCTTTTTTCATGACATATTCGGTTATTTTCTCTTTCCTGAATGATACTATTATAACGGTATCTAAAACACCCCGGAAGCAGCTATTAAATATACCGCCCCATAATACAGGGACATAATCGCATACCGGTAAATCTTCTCTTTCTTCTTATGAATCAGCCGAAACCCCAGAATACAATCGGAACATACAAAGAAGATACCACCCAGTGCAGCCAGTACGCCGCTCGTGCCGCCCCGTACAATCCCGTCCGTTATTCCCATAGATGCCATAACACTTAAAACCGCCATGTAGAGAAACGCCGGTATTTTAAGTTTTGACAGCCCTTTAATATCTCTGTGGAATACACAGATAATTCCCATATAAATCAGTATGAACGTGAAAATTGTAATCCAGTCGGCTCCGTTATTCATTGCAAATGCCGTAATAAAACAAATATGGGCTAATCCAAATGCAGCAGCCCCAGCTATAAAATAAAGCTCCAGTAATACATCTGCACTCATGCAAAGCAGCGCCCCCAGAAAGATAAGCCAATTCACCTTCCCACCCCGGCTAAGAGCGCCGTATAACGCCAAAATCACTGGCATGGAAGTTGCTGCCGCCTTTAAGGCAAGCGCTTTTGTGCCAGGCTGGCAGGCCATACGGCAATAGGCGGTTCCAAAGCAAACCATAATAATAAACGTTACCAACAGTATCATCAAAGATTCCCCCTCTTCGCGATCGCATATGTAAAGTTAATACGGCTCAGGCGATATTTCCATATGCCAGACGTTTCCATTTTCCCTGACGGAAGCGGATAACGTAAATTAATCCTCTTGTACACTCATCCAATGCCATGGCAATCCATACACCTTCCAGCCCCCATCCCAGGGTTATGCCAAACACATATGCCAAACCAAATGCAATCAGCCATTCTCCTGTGATTCCCGCAATCATCGGTGTCTTCGCATCTCCTACCGCAATCAGGCTTCTTGTCATAATAATATTAATTGCTCTGCCAATTTCCAAAAAGAATTCCAGGAATAAAATTCTTCTGCCAAGTGCCAGCACCTCCGGATCACTGGTGAACATCCGGAATACCAGATTGCTGTTAATAAATAGCAGAAGGGTCACACCCAGGCATACCCCCAGACATATTTTCATAGTACTCCAAACCCTCTTTTGGATGTCTTCAATCTTTTTCAGCCCCAGCAAATATCCCAGCACAATCTGGGTGGCCTGAGACAGGGCAACCGCATATACATACGAAAGATTTGCCAATATACTGCAGTACCCCTTAGTTGCCGTTACCATAGTTCCAAAAGTATTTACAATTCCCAGAATGCAAATCTGGGATACGTTGTACGAAAAGCTCTCAGCCCCTGACGGAAATGCAATTTTACACAGATTCCCCAATAATTTCTTCGGAAACGGCATTAAAAACCGAATTCCCAGTGGAAGCCGCACTTTTTTTACAAACAACATGATAATCAGCAACAGCCCTATTGTCTTGCTGATTACCGTAGATGTGGCGGCACCGGCAATTCCCATCTGGGGAAATCCCAGCCAGCCGTTTATCAATATTGCGTTTCCTGCTATATTCAGTATATTCATAATTACAGAAACATACATCACTTCTTTCATTAACGTATAAGTCCTAAGAATTGCAGCAAAATTCAAATACAATCCCTGAACCAGAATAAAGCTGCCTACAATCATCAGATATGCCCGGGTTTCTCCCATGATTTCCTGCTGCAGTTTCATCATAGTAAATATAGGCTTGTTTGCCAGCATTACAACCATCGTAATCACAACACTGACACCGGTAATCAAGGTCAGTGAAACCATACAGGTCTTCGAAGCATTTTTGTCATCTTTCGCGCCCAAAAACTGGGAAAGTATCACCGTAGTTGCCATGCTGATCATATTTAACACAATAATAACCAGGTTCATGATCTGATTGCCATTTACAATTGCCGCCACCGATTTCTGTGAATACTGGCTGATCATAATCTGATCAATATTCCCCACCAATAATTGCAGCATCAGTTCCACAAATATTGGAATGGACATCTTAAATACCCTGGATGTTGAATTAATTCTTACCTGTCCTGTTTGCTCTTCCATTTTCTTCTCTCTTCCCTGAGCGTAACCACGCATAAATATTTTCCAAAACGTGTCCCAAATTACTTCCGACACACTCTGCATAAAATAAACCTCGTACATTATACCAAACTGCTTTATCTATTCATATATAAAAAACTATCAAAATTTCCATTTTTTACAAATTTTATTGCTTTTAGCCACATTAGCTAATTAGATCACTACAATAAAGAACTGCCCACCAGCCAAAAGCATCATACACTTTTTAACTGAAGGCAGTTCTCTTCTATTTAATATATTTAAGACCTCTAAAATATTTAAGTCATTTACAATCTATTAACCTACTTACATACCTCCGGTTTAATAAAGCATTCAAAGACAAATTCCTCTTTATCCAGACGATATTCTTGTGCCAGCTCCGGTCCGCAGCTGTTGGAACCAATTCCGCTTTGAATATAATCCAGACAGAGTACCGTATACGGAGACTTTGCCAATTCATAATTATGAGCCTTTTGGGTAAGTTCCTCCTGGGTATATACGGATGCATTAAAGCTGAAAGTCTCTTTTCCGTAAGCGGTCAACCCTGCTCTTTTACCATAGACCTTAACATAATCACAATCATAATGGCTTCCGTTTTCCTGTGGGCGGATATAGTCCTCATGCATTTTCACTACCGGACTCTGGAACTTTCCGTGCCAGCTTGCACGCCGTTTATCAATGTAGCTTTCAAACGGTCCGAGCCCGGAGTATTCTGCCTGCCCCATTGATTTCGGCAGGAAAAGGCGCAGTCCGAACCTTGGCAGGAACGGCAGACCTGCAGGACGGCATACCTCCTGGCGTGAACCTATTGTTCCATCCGCATAAACTGTCCAGCATACCTGAATCTCCACAAGCCTCTGGGTATAGATAGCGGACAGGGACAGGCACGTACTGATCTCCACACATCCCTCAAGAATTCTGTAACTAGTCTCATAGGCACGGGTCACTGTCTTGTCGTAATTTGCTTTCATCCACAAATTCTTTACATTCCGGTCATTGTCGGTAGGCGCTCTCCATACATTATACTCCATGGGCTTCTCAAGGAAATTCCTATTCTGGTATACCATCTTCTCAAATGCCCCGGTGAGCTTGTTGTATACATAAGCAAATTCCGGTCCGTCTATATATAAATACCTGTCATCTTCCTCAATGTTCAGACCATCCACTCTGCTCTTTCTGGTATCACTAAGCTTTTCTACAAGAGCTTTTACGGTCTGATTGAGATTGTCTTCCGTGGCTAATGCCGTTTCATCGAATCCCAGTAAATCCCCTTTTTGAACAGGACCCTCTGTGTTAAGTGCCAGATATTCAAGCTTCAGATAGCATTTACCCGATTTAGGCACCGTAAACGGAATTGTCAGTTTCTTTTCCTGATGGGGCTTTAAATCCAGCATTTCAGCGTCCGTAATTTCCCCGCGCTCTATGATATTCCCATCCAGGGATACGGAATATGCAATGGTCAGATAATCCTTCAGGTTGCGATAATCCATGAAATTACGAATTGTAACTTCCCTGGTATCCTGTGCAAACTCCATCACCCGCACCGGACGGTGTACATTTTTGAATTCCAATAATCCTGTATGAGGAGTGCGGTCCGGATAAACCAGTCCATCCATACAGAAGTTTCCATCATGGGGATATTCTCCCGAATCACCGCCATAGGCATATTTTCTCTTGCCAAGTTCCGTTTTTCCCACATCGATTGCATGGTCGCACCACTCCCAGATGAAGCCTCCCATAAATCCGTCATACTGCTGGATCACCTGAAAATAATCCTCCAGGTCTCCCGGTCCATTTCCCATGGCATGACAATATTCACACTGTAAAAAAGGTTTATCCATTCCATTTTCAAAGTATTCATGGATCTCAGCCACAGATGCATACATCCTGCTGAATGTATCCAGGTTGGAGAAATCATTATCCCTGTTCTTATCAGCATGCAGAGCGCTTTCATAGTGCGTAATACGGGAAGGATCAAATTCCTTCGTCCAGCTCAGAGCCGTTTCAAAAGTACATCCATAACCGCATTCATTGCCCATGGACCAGCAGATAACGCTTGGACGGTTTTTATCCCTTTCCACACAATGGCGGACACGGTCTAATGTTGGCTCTATAAAATCAGGATTATCGGAAATATAGTGGGCTGTACGAGCAAAACTCTCCTTCCAGTCCTCCTCCGTCATATAGACATCAACCGTACCGTGGCTCTCATTGTCGGTCTCATCAATGACAAAAAAACCATACTCATCGCATAACTGATAGAACTGGGGCGCATTTGGATAGTGGCTGGTACGAATGGCATTCATATTGTACTGCTTCATCAGCTCCAGATCCTTCTTCATCTGTTCCACACTGATTACAGCACCCGTTACCGGATCGCTGTCATGCCGGTTCGTCCCATGGAGCTTCACTTTGACATTATTAATATATAAAACGGCGTCCCGTACTGCTATCTCACGGAATCCCATACGCTCGGTTATCACTTCATGATCCGTTTTTAATACCAGTGTATAGAGATATGGCTGTTCTGCATTCCATAAAATCGGATCACTCACGTCAAACTGTATCCTGTTTCCCTGGGATATGCCTGCTGCAACCACCTGCCCCTGACAATCCTCAAGGCTGTATTCTACCGGAATCTCATTGCCGCTGAAAGTAAGATCCACACACACCTCTGCTTTTTCATAATCATCTGAAATATCTGTTTTTACAAAATAGTCAAAGATCATATCTTCAGGCCTGCTTAAAAGATACACATCGCGGAAAATACCCGACATTCTGAATTTATCCTGATCCTCCAGGTAACTGCCGTCACACCATTTTAAAACAAGTACAGCAAGGTTATTCTCACCCTCTTTAAGCACATCAGACACATCAAATTCACTCATACCATGGGAAATCTGGCTATACCCTACAAATGTCCCGTTCATCCATACATAAAAGCAGGAATCCACTCCTTCAAAATTCAAATACTGCTTTGGTGCCTCTGGAATTTTATGGTACATAAATGTATTAAGATAAGCCCCGCACGGATTATCCTGGGGTACATAAGGCGGATCCATGGGAAACGGATTTCTGGTATTGGTATATTGATGGCGGTCATACCCAAAGTTCTGCCATACACCCGGCACCGGAATCTCTCCAAAATTCTCCGCATCATAACCGGTCTGGTAAAATTCCTCCTGAAGGTCATAAATACTGTCATAATATTGGAACTTCCAGGTACCGTTTAACAGGAAAAACCGGTCAGAGGCTTCTCTGTTCTCAACCAGGCCATTCATTCTGCCGGAAGCAGGAATGTAGTAACTTCTGTTGGGTACTGTATTTTTGTGCAAAACTTTTAAATCTTCATAATATCTTGGAATTATCATATTGGAACCCTCCTGTAGTTCTTTTAGCATTTTCAATGCAAGTGATCCAGCATTTGCTGATTAGTCTGTTAATCTTAAATTTAAGGACTGCCTGAACAGTATGATAACTGCTCTTCTTAATACTGATTATAGATTCCGTACGGGAAAATTTCCATATCCAGGATAGGCTGATATATGCACAAAATGATACAAAATCGTTGTCACTGTCAATTTCCTGCGTTATAATAAAAGCATATTACAGACATTTTGTTCACCGGAGGTATCGCATTGTACTCAAACTCAGGCTATTTAAATGATATTGATATTGATATTTTAGATCAGGAACACGAAATCTACGTTTACAGCTGCGGCAATTACCGTTTCATATCCCGTAAAGAAATGGTTACCCTGCGCCCGAACGGACGTATTGATTATCAACTGATCTACGTTGCCAAGGGCAAAGCTGATTTTGAAAAAAACGGCATAAGAAAAGAGCTTCCCGCAGGCACTTTGATCCTTTACCGCCCTTTGGAGCCCCAGAAATATTATTATTATGCTAAAAACACTCCGGAACTCTTCTGGATACATTTTTCCGGATATGGTGCAGAACCCCTTCTGGATGCCGCCGGATTCAAGGAGCAGGATATGCTGGAAATCGGCTTTACCTCGGAATACACCCAGCTTATGAATAAAATGATACGGGAACTGCAGTTAAAGCGTCCCGGACACAATGAATTGCTCACATTATATTTTCGGGAGTTTCTCACCTTGATTTCCCGGCACCAGCAGGAAAAACACCTTGGTGGCAGAAAGATTAAAAAAGAAATTGAAACTGCAGTACACTACTTTAACGAACATTTTTCCCGGGAATTGAGTATCCAGGATTATGCTGCCGCTAACCACATCAGTACCTGCTGGTTTATCCGAACCTTCCGCCAGTATATGGGCATGACTCCAATGCAGTATATTACTTCTATCAGAATGACCAAAGCCAAGGAATTGTTAGAGACAACCGACCTTACCATAAATGAAATCGGGGACCTTACCGGATACCAGAACGCTCTGTACTTCAGCCGGATTTTCAAGAAAACCGCTGGAACTGCTCCTACTGAATACCGGAAATCTATCTCCTATATAAATGCCTGAATTTATTGGAGGCACACTTACTAATGAATTCCTCGTACCACCGGCTTTACCTGGTCAAAAATAGCAGGGGATTATTCCTGGCGGAATAATCCCCTGCCTGATTAACTGACATGGACTGCACGCTAAATTATCATACCAATATGTATAAAATATGTTTAAATACATTGGTTTTACAGTACCATCAGGAATCCTTGTCTTCCAGCAGCTGCCGGAAGACTTTCTTGTGTGCCAGAAATACATCAAGCAATTCCGGCGAATAGATGACATCACGGTCTTTATTCATGATCTCCACCGCTTCATCAAAAGTAAATGCTCTTTTATAGGGGCGCACAGCCGTCAACGCATCAAAAATATCTGCAATCGTCAATATCTGAACATAAAGGGGAATTTCATCCTTCTGCAACCCACAGGGGTACCCGGTTCCGTCCCACCGCTCATGATGATATAACGCCATATCACGCGCATAACGCAAAAAGCGGTCTTCTTTTGTTCTGTCAATAATTTTCTGAATCATGTCTGCACCGATCTGTGCATGGGTTTTCATATAATCAAATTCTTCTCTTGTAAGGGCATCCGGCTTTTTGAGAACCATATCACTGATTCCTATTTTACCAATATCGTGGAGGGCAGAACCGCGAAGCAAATCCGGCACGTTTTCTTTTACAAGACGCTCCTGATAAGCAGGGGTTGCCTGTACGATATCCAGCAGAACTTTATAATATGCTGTAGTATGGCGCACATGGCTGCCGGTGGTACCGTCCCGGGACTCAATAATTTCTGCCCAGCTGACGGTTATAACGTGCTGTAATTCTTCCACCTGAGCCGTTTTTTCCTCAATAATTTCCTGCAGTTCTGTCTGATACTGATAAAGCTCCAGCTGGGACTGAATGCGTGCACTCATAACCACATGGTCAAAGGGCTTTGTGATAAAATCCTTTGCGCCAAGGCGAAATCCCATGCGCTCACTTTGAATATCATTTTGTCCGGTCAGGAAAATAACCGGGATATTCCTCCACTCCTGATGCTTACGTATCTTCTCCAGTGTTTCGTAGCCGCTCATTCCCGGCATCTGGATATCCAGCAGAATCATATTGGGCGTTGTGCGCTCCAGAAAGCTCAGCAGCGCCTCTCCGGAATCCAGTTTCGTCAGCCGGTAATCCGCCTGCAAAACGCTTTCCGCCAGATCCAGGTTGACAGGGTTATCATCCACCACCACAATATGTTTTCTTTCATCTGCCTGTTGCTCAAGATTATTATTTATAACAACAGTATTCGTCTGAGCAAGAAATTCTTCAATCTCCCGAAAGGCATTTTCGCTTCGCTTTATAAAGCTGGCAAGCAGTTTTCCAATATGATCAAACTGCTCCTTTTTACCGGACAACTCCATTTCTTCCGCTAACCCGGATAACTGCACTGCGCCGATAGCTGCATTAGCACCTTTGAGTCCATGGATTTCAATCACAAACCGGGTTCTGTCCGTTTTCAGCCATTCCTCAAGACACGGGAGCTTTTCTTTGCAGGAGCGCAGATAGGTTGACAGGATACTGACATACGAGGACGCCGATCCAATCATTGTCAATCCTTTTCCAAAATCCACTTCACCGGAAACGAGATTCTGAAATTCTATCTCTATCTGGTTTTGTAAAATGGTATCTTCGTTCCGTACCTCCTGATACCCTTCCGGATGTTCAGCCGCACGGGACTGGTTAAGGGCTTTCAGATATTTGCGTAAAACGCTGTCCAGCTTCTTCATCTCAATAGGCTTGGCAAGAAAATCGTCAAACCCCTCTTTCAGGAACATTTTTCGTGCATCACTGGTGGCATTAGCCGTAAGCGCTACGATAGGAAGCGTCCTGCATTCTTCTTTCGGAAGTGCCCTTATCCGATTCATTGCCTCAATGCCGCTCATTCCAGGCATCATATGATCCATCAGCACAAGATCATAGGAGTTCTTCTGAACGCACTGAATGGACTCCTCTCCGGAAACTGCGTAGTCAATATGCATGTGATATGGCTCCATCAGACCCTTTGCCACCTGAATATTCACGATATTATCATCTACGATCAAGATAGAGACATACGGCATCTGGTTCATTTCACTGGCTGTAATGCTGACATTCTTGAGCTGGCTGCCTGTTTCCAGAGCACCTGCCAGCAGATAGGGAAGCTGTAATTGAAACAGGGGTATATAGACATTGTTTGTTTCCATACCGATAAATGCATGTTCGTTAAGCCGATACATGGCGATTAACACAGCCTTTATTGCTTCAGCACCCTTCCCCGGCAGCAGCGGCTCCAGACTTTCTCTGGGTGCCAGCACATGGGTATACACACCCTGTTGTGCCATGGTAAGGAAATGCTCCTGGTTTTCGCAAATATTATACTGCAGATTTAATTTATCCAGGCAGGTGCTTTCATAGGCCCGCAGGATATCCGACGGCTCATACACCAGCAGTTTATACCTGCCTGGGTCGGGCACCACCTCTATTGGAGGATCGCTGTCAATCCCCTGTCGGATGGTCACCACAAAGGAAGAACCTTTCCCGTATTCACTGGTTACGGAAATTGCACCGCCCATCATCTTACACAGACCAAGTGATATGGACAGGCCCAGCCCGGTTCCCTCAATATTATGGTTACGCTTCGTATCAGCCTGAGTAAAGCTGGCAAACAAACTGCCTAAATCCTCTTCGGGTATGCCAATGCCGGTATCCTGAACCTCCATTTCCAGCACCCATTGCCCATTGTCCTGTTTTCCGTTTATGATAAGCCGGATACTGCCATTGCTTGTGAATTTGATAGCATTTCCGATAATGTTAAGGAGGATTTGCTTGACTCTTCCCATATCCCCCACAAAGTTGCGCGGAAGGAGCGGATCCATCTCCACCATAAATTCTATTGGCTTTTCACCAATCCGAACAGCTGCGATCACGGTTAAATCATACAGCAGGGACTCTATTTCATAAGATTCATCAATAATTGTGAATTTCCCCGCCTCTATTTTAGACAAATCCAAGATATCATTTATAATCGTCAAAAGACCTTTACCGGAATTAATAATGGTTAATACTTTACTGCGCTGTCCCGGAGTCAGGTCATCGCGCAGTAAAATTTCGCTGAGTCCCACAATCGCATTCATTGGTGTACGGATCTCATGACTCATATTCGCAAGAAACGCAGATTTGGCACTGTTCGCCTGCCGGCTGTCCTGAGATTGGCCATAGGAACGCAGAGCCAAAACTAAAAGTCCAAAAAAGCCCAGCAGGATAATCCCGCCGATAAAGACCAGCTCTCTGGTCATGCTGTCAGCCTTACCTGAGACTGCTTCTTCAGAAACAATATTTACGAGATACCAGTCATTAAACGGGATGGTTGCATAATATGCTATTTTCTTTGCACCCAGATAATTGTAATATGCCATCCCCTCCCGATCGTTGCTTATATCGTCAAGAAAAGCTTCATAGCTGGTTCCTTTGGAAAATTCTGCAGTTCCCCATGCTTTAAACAAGTTGTTAAAATCCAGGCTTTTTGTGCGCATAATAATAGTGCCCGTTTTATCAAACACATATGAATATCCCTCCCCACCAAAGCTTTCCAGGTTCAGGGCAGAATTCAAATGGGATACCTCCATCATGGCAACCAGTACACCGTTAGGGTTCTCCCCCCCTATGGGAACGGACAGCAATATTCCGCTGGACGCTCTGTCACTGAATATTTTTCTTACCAAATTTGAGATACTGCTTTCCCCGCGCATGGCTTTCTTAAAATATTCTTCCTGACTGACATCTACTGACTCAGATGGTACCGTTGCATGAAACATACCGTCTTTACCGGCACACCCAACATACGCAAAGCTGTACTGCTTCGCAATTTTGCCCAGATAATCCATCTTCGTCGAATCCGATTCAATAGAGTCCACAGCCGCTGCCACAGCAGTAAGCGCATCCTGGGTTTCCGTAACCACACTGGTCATATGGGAAATAATGTAAGATGACACTTCGGCCAGATGTGTTTGGTTTTCCGTAGCTAATTCCTTATCGAAGCGCATGATATAGGAAGAAAAAAACCAAATAAAAATTATTAAAAATACGACTAAAATAGCGGACGCGATCATAATCCGATTTCGTTTATAATGCGTATTTTTTTCGCCAGGCAAAAAATCACCTCCTTATTTTCAAATTATCGTTTTTTCACTCCCCTGAATCTATACGCTTAAGTCTGGCATCATTCATTGCCGTCAGACAAGCATCTAAGGATAACTCGTTTTGCATAAATTGCTGTATATAGGAAGCATCAATTTGAGAAAAACCGCGCACACGGGACCATGCGGTAGATTGGCAAAAAAGTCTGTTAATCATTATTTCCGCCTCCATATACTGAGGCGTTGTAATACTTCCGCTTTGGTTATTGAACACAGGAGCTGTGTATACCCCCGCATAGTGATTGTTATAGTTACAGGGGTCTGCCATGAAATTGATTAAATCCAACGTGGCGTCTAATTGATTGCTATTTTTGTTAGCAAGGCACAGTATAATGTTTGCGCCTTCAAAGCAACCATTTTCAGGCTCTCCCATAAACGCAGGCATAATGCCAATTTTTGAAGGTTCTCCCGTGTAATCAGTATAAAGCCAGGTATCCCAGCACAGCATCATCGCATATTCCCCATCCTTCATTGCTTTGTCCATGCCGTTCCAGTCATTATTCTCATAATCATCACCAAAATAACCCTTGTCAGACATGGTTTTGTACCACTGTACAATTTTTTTCATCTCAGGAATATCTGCATAGGATAAAGTCCCGTCATTAAGGCCATCCAGAATAGACTGATCCTTTAAAAAGCTGTCCATGGGAAATTGATACAGCAGCATGGTTATCTCTGCATATGGGAGATAAACCGGCGTCACACCGTTTTTAAGCAGGGTTTCACATACATTCATAAATTCATCCTGCGTTTTCGGTATCTCTAAATTGTATTTCTCAAAAATTTCTTTGTTGTAAAGCGTGCCGGAAATGGAAGCTTCGCCATGTGGCAGCCCAATTACCTTACCATTAAAAACCGCCTGTGTGAGTGCTGTATCCGAAAGGTCATCGATCCAGGGAGCATCCGTAAAATCATAAAAGTTTTCGTCGGGATCCAGGTTCTCTACATTAGTTCCGCCATAGGCGAGCAACATATCCGGGCGTTCCTCCCCAGCCGTTGAAAATGCATAAGGGACTTTTTCATTCAATTCACTCTTGGTAAGTGAAACTGTTTTAATTATATTCCCGGTTTTCTCCTGATAATCTTCAAATGCCCTAACCATATATGGACGAGATAAGTCGTCCCTGTCTCCCCATACGGTAATCGTTCTGCCAGTGATATCACCCCACTCATATATTGGCGCTTCCTGATGTGTCGTTTCGTTCACTTTCGTTTGGTTGGAACATGCAGAAAGAAATATGGCTGCGGATAATACAAAACACGTCACTTTCCATAATTTGTTTTTCAACGGGATTCCTCCAATCAATTAAAACGCCTTTTGCGTTTCATATAAGCGTTTCATTTCAGTCCCACAATAAGTAATACACAATAAGTAACATACAATAAGTAATATATAAATATAATACTGCAAATTTATTTCAATATCAAGTCGAAACGAGGATGCAGAATTGCACAAAATTAACAGAAAAGACTTTATAGTAATTCCTTTCTATATTCCTTCTTTTTCAAAGTAATCCCTTAACCAAAGCGCATCCTCCAGGGAATTTTTCCAACCATATTTTTTTAAATCCACCCTCAGGTCGGGACTTACTTCCACCCCTTCTTCTTCCAGAAGCTCATCCTGTTTATCCGGTTCCTGAAAGCATCCCGCGCCGGTGAGATATCCCTGGTGGTTTACGATTCTCTGGGCCGGCAGATGATCCCCCGACAGATTATTTTTCAGAGCATATCCGACCTGACGTGAATTTTTAGGTTTCCCGCATAGAAGGGCAATCTGACCGTAGGTTGCCACCTTGCCCTCAGGAACCATTTTGCATACTACTGCGACTCTTTTATAAAAATCCATCTTATACCCGGTATCCCGTCTGAAAATCTATTCTGTTTTTCAGAGGCTCCCCTACGGCTAACCGCCTCCTGTTTTCCAAAGCTATCCCTACAATCCGATCCAGGGTCTCAGGTATCGAATATCCACCTGAAACATGAGGTGTTAAAATCAGATTATCCAGATCCCACAGGGGATGTTCGAATGAAAGCGGCTCCGGAGTAATCACATCAATTCCGGCACCAGCAATCCATTTTTCTTTCAACGCCCGGTATAAATCCTCTGTATCAATTAAGCTGCCCCTGCCCACGTTTATCAGAATTGCAGATTCCTTCATCTTTTTAAGGCGCTCTTCCTTCATGAACCCAATCGTCTTGTCATATGCAGGCATCGTAAGGGCTACAATATCCGCTCTGCCAAGCAATCTGTCCACATCCTCTTCATAATAAAGCTCATCCACATATTCGGGCTTTTCACTTTTTCTGCGTTTAACTCCAATCACATGGCTGCCCAGCGCCTTCATCCTTTTGGCATATTCCATCCCGATATCCCCAAGGCCAATCACCAGCACAACACTTCCCATAACTGTACTTACGCCACCCTCATAATGCCACCTGTGATTGATCTGATTGCGGATATACCGGGCGGTATTTTTCTTCAGTGCGAACGTAAGTCCAACCATAAATTCCCCGATAGCCAGTCCATATGCCCCTGAAGCATTTGTCAACACTGTACTCTCAGCCAGAACTCCGGGCTTACAGTAACCATCCGTCCCAGCACTGTTAAGCTGCAGCCACTTTAAGCCGGCAGATTCTTCAATGTAATCAGGCGGCACATTGCCAATAATAATATTTGCTTCCTGGACCTGTTCTCTGGTTACGGACTTATACTTCGTATAAAAGTATTCGGCACACGGATCTATTTGCTCCAGTTCCGCTCTTTGTGTCTCCGTCATGGTAAGTGTTACCAATATATTCATGTGGATTGCCTCCTGTCTGTTTATGCCTGTGGATTCCCGCTATTCTGCCAGCCGTTATTATAAAAGTCGTCATATACCTTCCATGCATCATCCCAGCTCTTATATGACTCTTCACCCCGTTTGTCACTAAAATTATAATGTTCGTTTATATAGCTGCCCAGATATGCAGTGACTTTTCTGGCTCCCTTTGAATTCAAATGAATCGGGTCAATATAATCTGTTGCGAAATCAATTCCTAATTCATCATATAAATCCTGCTTATTAAAATTAATGTAATCAAAGCCATACTCTTTTACTATTTCAAATACCTTATTCATCTGCTTTTGTGCATTCTGAGACATGGATCCGGGCATAGAGGTAAACAGAAGCTGAAGGTTATTTGCTTTTCCATATTCTAATATTTCCAATAAAATTTCTGACTGTAATTCTGATATCTCACCAATTTTATCTGTAGTCTTAGGCCTTTTCTGGGCCTCAACAAAAAATGCATTTTTTTCGTAGACACCCTTCATCTGTATCTCTGGGATTGTAAAATCATATTTATTTAACTCTTCCCATCTTGGATGATATTTTATAAAAGGAATATAAAATGACATCTTATGATCCAGCAACGACTTATCTTCATTATATTTCTCGGCATAACTAAAAGCTTTCCCAAGAACCTCCATCCGGTTTTTGGAAAATTTCATATTATCAGTCAAACGCCTGATTTTAAACTCCTGCAATTCTAATTTACTGCTTCTTAATCCACGCAGATCTATCACAAAAAAGTTAGTATTTTGCTTTTTATGTATTTCTTCAATCAAATTCGTAACAAACGGTAAAGGCAGACTGTCCGTAGACATTGGATATAATGCCACGCCGTACTCATTCCAGGCAAGCGGTGCAGCCCATGCACGGTCTACCACACTGCTTCCGATTAATGCACCATCCCATGAGTTCTTTATTTCTCTTTTATAAAATGCATCATAGCGGTCATTAATCTCAATTGAAGCCGGTTTCACAAATATTCCATTCATAACATAGAATATACCACCTGCAAGAATCAGAAAACACACCATTCTCAATATTTCTTTTTTAGTCATAATTTTCTCCCATATTATAATAATAATTAATAGTCAGCAGATAATTCACTGTACCACGCAAAGTATTACTTCACCGTTTTGGCTAGACCTGCCACCAAGGCCTGCCCTGAACGCCTGTTATAAGCTTATATTATAACATTTCACATCTATTATGTCTAATAAATTTCCGTGTTTCCTTCTACATCAAATCCGGTTCCTATCTATTATACCACCCTCACACCGTCTTGTATCAGTTCCGCCGGCTACTGTATTAAACTAATTTTAAAAAATAAAAAGATGCTGCAAAACCAGATTCTCCCGATTCTGATATGCAGCATCCCTCTAACTTACTTGTCTATTTAATTGTCACTCTTTTAACAGCGGAATAATCACTGTATACTTTCACCTTAGAAGATGGTCTGGCATAAGCCCTGATACGGAAACGGTAGGTTTTTCCTTTCTTTAGTCCGGTTTTTACGTACGAGGTCTTTTTTGTTGAGATTGCCTTAATTTTTTTGTATTTTCCATTTCCTGTCTTCATAGAGATTTCAGTCTTATATGCATTTTGCTTTTTCCAGGATATTTTTATACGTCCTTTTCCTGCTGCCGTTACTTTTATGGTTGGTTTCACCGGTTTTGCGGCAGTGACCAGTGATTTTGATTTTTCCCCTGTACCTGCTCTGTTGCTGGCTGCCACACAGTATTTGTATTTGGTGCCCGGTACCAGTTTTGTATCCGTAAATGAAGTTCCGGTTGTAGTTTTCAGTGTACTCCATTTTTTCTTCTTTTCATTATACCGGTATACTTTATAAGAATCTGCACCAGTTACTCTACCCCATTTTAACTTTATCTTTTTCGTGGATACGCTGGATACTTTTAAGTTCCTGACGATAGAGGGCTTCACCAGTATTTGTTCCCACTTTGCAGTTAAAGTGACATTTCCCTTGCAGATATCTGTATCCTTTATAAGCTGCGTTCCATTATACCAGCCAGTGAAACGGTAACCCGTTCTGGAAGGTACCGGCAAGGTGCCAAATGGACTGTTAGCATTTACAACTATCTCCGGTTTGGATACCGATCCACCATTTGCATTAAATTTTACGGTATACTTTACAGGTTCCGGATCGGGAACCGGCTTTGCTGTAACAACAAATTCAGCCGATCCAGTCAGTACATTTGTCCCTTCAGCTGAAGCTTTTGCCAGCACCGTAACAACACCTGCGTGATTAACAGTTAGTTTACTTCCCTCTGTAATAACTGCACTCCCCGTCGTATCCGAAGTAATCTCATAGCCATAGTTAATTTTTCTTTGGCTGTGTCCCTCCATCTGACAGTTCCCCTCAAGCCGGGCTGCTGCCTCAAGCAGTACCGTTTTTTTATCGCCATTTTTATCGATACTCAGCTGACTTCCGGAAAATATCAGATTCGTCAGGCGGCAGGTACATTTGATTTCATTTTTATCACGGAAAACCGCATTTACTTCCATATCCGCCGTTACATTTGCTACAACAGACTGATTCATGCTGTTTACCTCTATCGGTTCCCCATTTACATAAGCCTTTTTGAGCACATAACCCTCATCCGGCATAAAGGTAAGTATTAGGCTGTCATTCTTAGTAATTTTTCCGTCAAGGGCATTGGATTCCACCTTTCCTGATCCCTCTGTCCGGATATTCACCTGATACTGTGCCGTATCTTCTCTGTCAGCCATTCTTCCGATAAACTTGGCATCTGCCCAATCTGCGTGGTCATTTCCATTGTCAGCGCCCTGGTCAGCAATCAACGTCAAAGTATTTACTCCCTGTAAATCAATATCCACAAACTTTTGCGCAGATGCAGACGTCAGCTCCTGGCTGTTAAACACCTCCCGGTCATCCGCCTTTACCTTAAATGTTACAGAACCTTTTCCATTTTGGCTGGCATCTACACCTACAAATGACTGGAATCTCTCATACCCCTTTCCTTCCACCTGGAATATAATTGTAGAGTTTGCATGGGTTCCAATTCCTTTGGCATATTCTACCCTTTTATTCTTATCATTCATCAGAGTAATTGGCGTGCCATTCATTGCAGAATCAATATGGATACTTCCCCATCCTATCGTATAGCTCAGCCAGTTCTGGTCATTAGCACTGGTTTCAGCCCTTCCCTCGATCTCTGCCCGGTAGATTCTCTGCTCCCCATTTTTCGCGGTTACAATCACAACAGCACGGTTTATGCCGTTATAGATATCCAGGGGTACGGTTAACTTATGATCTTCCGACAATGTTTCCTTACCATTATACAGCACCCGGATTTTCGCGCCCAGATCCTGTGCTTCCACTTCCAGGCTTCCTGTGGATGATCCCGTCGTTCCGGTATATGCCATAGTATCCGGGTCAAACTGCCGGTTCATAACGATTTCCGGTGAAAACTGCATCTTCAGCAGCCGGTTGTCGTCATTTTTAGGAACTCTGATGTTCAAAGTATAATACCGCGTTGCAGCATTTGTATCCGGTTTTACACCAATTACGATCTGGTTAATGCCAGGGATTACGGGTACTGTTTTCTCCGTTCCAACAATTCTGTCAGACCCGTTTGTGATTGTTACCCCGGAGGAATGATTTCCCTTTGTTACTACAACTGACACTTCCTTTTCACTGTCCTGGTTTATATAATATTCCCTGATATCCGGGTCAAAAGCGATCTCACTCCCATCAACCAGAATACTGCTCAACGTGGAATCGTTATGCCCTCTTCTCATTACGATAAAGCGGTAATAAGACTTGTCCAGACCATCTGCTGCAGTTACGCTTGCCTCAATAATATTATGGTTGGCAATCAGTGGTACATGCTTACAGGATACCGTACCGGATGTCCCTTCCGCCAATACCTCTCCGTTAACGGTTAACTTTATGACAGCATTCTGGTCTTTGGTTTCAAATTCCAGATCGGTGTACTCCGTTTCCGGTCCCACTGTGGTAACGTAATATCTGGTATCACTGTGAAAGCCGCTAAATCCCGTACCGGCAATATCTGCCTTTTTTAAATCAGACTCGGCTGATAAGCCCATATCCTGTGACTTTTTATTTCCATTCGCCGCATTTTCCGCTACTGCAAATGTATCTCCATAGGCGATCAGCCCGCATTTCCCTCTTGCATCTACCGGAATAACTGCTGCCTTTACATATTTTCCTGCAAAGTTATCCGGTATGGTAATTTCATTGCCTGTGAGCCCTGCAGCCGGCTGGTAGATTCCATCCTGGCTGTCTGAGACCATCCAGGAAATTACCGTATCCTGCTCCTCATCTCCGTCTTCGTCTTCATATCCATAGCTTACTGACACCAGATCCCCTGCAAAAGCATGATCCGGCTGAGGCATCTGATATGTGATACCGGCTGCAGATGGTGCATGGTTCGTATTTTTAAAGCCGTAACCCACTTCGTTGACCATCATATCGGAAAGGGTAAACCAACTGCTGCTGTTTCCTCCCCCGACCAGGATACCTACCCTAAAAGAGCCTCCAAGCCCGGCATTGCTGACGGTTCTCACAGGAGTCCACTCCCCGCTTTCATCCACACGGTAATATCCGGTAATATCTGTTCCAGACTTCACAAGCTTAAGGTATATATCTGCATTTTCCACGTCCGGAACACTTGGATCTTCTGAAGGCGCCCCGCCCTGCTCATTTACAACAGCCAGTACAGGATTCCCAGTGCCATGCTTCCTCTGAATTGCAGTGTAATTATCATCATCCTGATAGAATATAAGGCCTGCTTCATCATAACTAGCGCCGGTTTTACCCGATAACTTTACAACCGCAGTCACTTCATCTGATGATCCTGTAAAGTTCGTCGTGGTAATATTTTTTACGGAATTTCCGGTAGCCCACAGGCTGTTGCCCTGAGCCAAAACGGACAACGCATCTGCATCTTCTTCTAATCTCCAGCCATTGCTGTCCTCTCTTACGATCTGCCAGTTATCCTTTAATCCTCCTGATGCAGGTGTGGAGATTACTGTCAGGCTGGATGCCTGAACCTGATTGATAGTAGATGCCTTTACTATGACAGCTCCCTCCTGTCTGGCGGTAAGCAGCCCGTTCCTGTCAATCTCAGCAGCCTGGGATGCCTCACCGGTCACCGGATCCAGGACTGACCATGTCACTGACTGGTCTACTGCATCTTCCGGAAATACTTCAGCGTGAAACTGTAAAGTCCCATTTATTGATGTAATGCTGTCTCCTTCTGCTGTAATACTGATTCGCTCCGGCATGACAGCGCCCTGCCCTTCTCCCACATAAAATGTCACTTCATCTGATTCAAATCTACGCCCTTCCTGGAGAGAATAAGCTTTTACTTTTGCCACACCTTCCCCAACAGCTCTTACCTTGCCGGAATCCGATACCGTCACAACGCTTTCATCACTGCTCTGATAGCTAATGGTTCCCACTGCTGGTGTTTTGTTATCAGTGCCTATCTTAATTCCTTCACGATCATCGATGGCAATATACTTTTCATCTGCTGACATTCCCCCTGACAGATTGGCTCTCTTATTCAATCCCCCGTCATAGTTATTGCCGCTTAGTGAAACCTGATTACAGGCTTCAAAGAAAAACAGATTGGAGCTCAGTGAATTCCCCTTAACATCCGCAGATAATTCCGCTGTCTCATTCAACTCCAGTTTTCTATGGTCCGCCGTAAGCTTTAATTCTACCCCCGGATCGTACCGGAGAATTTTATTGTTCAGGAACTGAAGATTCCCAACACTCTTAGCTGACAGTACATTACCATTTTCCATATAAATCTGATTATCCTCGATCAGCACATTCTGATGTACCGGATTATTTACATCCGGTGTCCCGGTAGGATCAATGTAAATCACCGGAGATGCGCATTTATCAAATATATTGTTGCGGATAGTCACATCCTTAACCGGACCCGATTCAAACCATGAGGATGCATCATTGGAAATGTAAATAGCCGCCATATTCATACTGTCAAAATAATTATTCTCTATTAATACCGGCTTTCTTGTTGTCACAAGAACTCCTCTTGTTGGTGTTGACTGAAATACATTATTTGTGATGTTAACAGCCGGCGTATAAGTAATATTCTCCACCACATGAGTATTTGGACCAATCTCACCAGGAATATCCCGATCCAGCGTAATGATAATATCGGTAAGATTTCCCGCTCCCGGACCCTCAACCTCTGTTACAACCGCCTGGGAATTTGCTACCGGCACCATATTTCCCCGTGTCATAAATTCTACTTGGTCTCCCACATAAAAATTAGGGAATCCGGCCGTCTCAATATGCATATATCTGACTTTCACTTTGTTTGATGCCAATTTTTCTACTACCTGAAGAAAGGTTCCGTGTACATTTATCGGATCGTCATGGGGATTAGAAAACAGGCAGTTTTTAATGTCAATCAGCCCCTTACAGCCTGACATCTGTACAAAGTCCGCATACCCGGCTGTTGTCCTTCCACTATTTTCAGGCGTTTTAAAATTCACTCCGTCATAGGTAATATTTTCACTGAGCTGTCCAACCATTCCAAATCCATGAAGAAAGTATGCATTAATATTCCGCAGCATTACATCCTTACTTTCCCAGATCAGGGTTCCGGGTGTATCCCGCACCGTATTTCTCATCTGATAACAAATACCCGGTTTCAGCTCTGAATCCATATTGGTATAAGTAAATTTCAAACGATTATTTCCCAGATCTTCAATTCCGGATACATTTCTGAACAGCGGATTAAATCCGGTATTTCCCCTCCAGGTTTCTCCGGAAGCCAGATCATACCGCTGTGTATAGACCATATTGTTTCTGGCTGACCAATAGCGCTTCCCGGTATAAGGGCTGATATCACTTATCCAGTTTACATTCGTCCCGTCAATCTCATATTCATAGCATTCCGGAACATAGGCAACTGCATAGCCGTCCCCTGTTTCCTCCACAGTGACATCCACTACAGTAGGCACCTGAAAATCAAAGGAAAAATTTTGAAAAGTGACATTATTACACCGAATTGTTGAAAGAGTCGTCATCTTACCATGGAACATAAATAACGAATCATTTCCCTCTATAGTGACATTATTTAAATCCTCTAAGAGAATTCCAATTGTTTTATTTTTATAATTCTGATCTGTTCCGCAGGTGTTTGACACATACAGATCCCTTTTTGCTGCATGTTCCGGGTAAATGTGATACTCACCCTGGGGAAAATTCAATATTACAGGTTGTCCGTCAAGCGCTTTCACCGCATCAATTGCCTTTTGAATCGCAACCGCACTGTCCCGTGCGCCGCTTGGGTCTGCTCCGTAATCCGTCACGTTAACCACTGCTGCCCCCAGCTCCTCTGTGGGCGCGATACCTTCCGCAGAAGCGGTAATTCCACCCAGATCAACCCCCGACAAAACCAGGCACAGGGTTAAGAAAATCACTGCCGCTTTCTTAAAAATTTCCATATCCTTCCCTCCAATTTCTCTTGTCTGCTACACATAGATTTTGTGCAGAACTATGTTCATTTGATTATAATCTTACATTATTTGGAAGTACATATTATTTCCTTGACAAAAAATACAATATTCTTAACTAAACTACAGCCTCCTTGAAATTAATTTTGACAAACCTCCATTGCCCTCCTATAATAAAAACAATAGTATTTTACAAGATATACCAAACGGGAGGTACCAAATGAAAAAGTATCGTAACAACACGGGAATGTATTCTAAAATTGCAAAACTCTTCTTTATATTCGCAGTGATCCTGATCATGGCATCCGCCATATCCATTCCCACCCAGGCAGCATCCCCAAAAACGTTAAAAGACGTCCGCAAGGCGCCATCCAAAAAAGGGGATTGGGTTAAAAAAGGAAGCAAGTGGAAATACCGGTATACCAACAGAACCTACGCAAAAAATACCTGGCTTAAAATTAACGGCAAATATTATTATTTCAAAAGCAGCGGATACATGGATACCGGCTGGAAAACATATAATAGCCAAAAATACTATTTGAATAAAAACGGTGATATGGCAACAGGCTGGGTTCAATATAAAAAGAAATGGTATTACTTCAATAAGAACGGGACAATGGCAGCCAATAAATGGATTACCTATAACAAGCAGAAGTATTATGTAGGTGCCAAAGGCGTTATGGCTACGGGATGGAAGACTATCCAAAAGAAAAAATACTATTTTAATAAAAGCGGACAGCTGATGAAAGGCTGGGCAAAGGTGAAAAATGACTGGTACTATCTCAAAAAAGACGGATCTCTTTCTTCCTATAAAAAAGCAAGCCAGATGATCTTCGTTGAAGCAACCGGCAGTACCGCTGAATTCACCATGGTGGAACGAAAAAATGATACCACATGGAATGAAATTTTAAGAACCACCGCCTATGTAGGACGGCTGGGAGTCGGTGCTACATACGAGGGGCTTGCAACGACACCGGCGGGAACCTATAGTTTTGGCGTGGCATTCGGCAATAAGTCGAATCCAGGTACTGCCTTTCCCTATACAAAGATCAATCCCTCCCATTATTGGGTAGATGATCCAAACTCTCAGTACTACAATAAATTTGTCAGCACGAACAATATAACTCCGGACTGGAACAGTGCCGAACACTTATCGGAATACCCCACGGCATATGCCTATGCACTTTCTATAAACTATAATACAGCCTGCACCCCGGGCGCAGGTTCCGCCATCTTCCTCCATTGCAACGGAGGCGGCGCCACAGCCGGGTGTGTAGCTATCCCGGAACAGGATATGATCTTCGTATTACAGCATATAAAAAGAGATGCACTGATTCATATTTCCAGAAAGTAATATTCCTGGCACACATAATTGTATTACACCATGTCAGAAAAAGAGCGGGGGATTCCGTATTCCCCCGCTCTTTCTATATTAATTCCTGATAAACATCCCGTTTACTGATTCCACGATCCTTGGCAACACATTTCATTGCTTCCTTTTTATCCATTCCAATATCCAGATAGCGCTTCATATGCTCTTCTATGGTTAGTTCCTCCCAGGCTTTCCTTGCCTCTTCCCGAATCTCCTGACGGCTTCTGCCTTCGATAACCAGTACACATTCCCCTCTGGGATCCACTTCCCTATAATGGGCTAATGCCTCTTCCATAGTCGTGACAAAGGCAGTCTCATGTTTCTTGGTCAATTCCCGGCATACCGTAATCCTACGGTTCCCAAGCACCGCCAAAAGTTCTTCCAGAGTCCTTACCAGCCTGTGGGGAGCCTCATACAGAATCATCGTTCTGGTTTCACTTTCTAACTCAGCCAGAACTTCCTTTTTCTCTTTCTTATCAGACGGAAGAAATGCTTCAAATGCAAACCGCCTTGTAGAAAGCCCAGACAGAGTCAGCGCCGTGATACACGCTGCAGCCCCGGGAAGGGAAGTCACTTCCACATCAGCTTCATAGCACAGGCGCACCAGCTCTTCTCCCGGATCGGAGATACCCGGCGTACCAGCGTCTGTTATTAAAGCTATATTTTTGCCTTCTCTCATCTGCTCAATGAGATAATGTGCCTTATCGATTTTATTGTACTCATGATAACTGGTCATGGGAGTCTTAATATCAAAATGATTCAGCAGCTTAATGCTGTTTCTTGTATCCTCGGCTGCAATTAAATCCACTTCCTTCAATATACGGAGTACACGCATCGTAATATCTTCCAGATTACCAATTGGCGTAGCACATAAATATAATTTCCCCTGCATGTGAATCACCTCCTTTTACTAATTCCCATAAATGAGTAACGGATTGCACAAATAACTGTGGGCAGACTGACTGATCTCTGCGTCAGCCCTGCATCTGTGAAACGGCAGATATTAATAGCCATACACATCGTAAATTTCATCTGTATACACGCCAGGTTCTTTGTATACAATCAACGGTTTCTCAACGGTTATCCTGGGCTTTCCACCCTTTAAGCCTTCAATCAGTACCATATTTGGTTCTTTGTCCACAAATGGGTATACTAACCGCATACGCTTCGGTTCTAAACGATGTGCAGTCATCTTGGTCATAATTTCAGCCATTCGAAATGGCCTGTGCACCATATAGAACCTGCCTCCTGGACGCAGCAGCCTGGACGCCTGTCCAATCACATCATCCAGCGTACACAGTATCTCATGTCTCGCAATCGCCTTAGGCATATCCGGATTGACCAGGCCATGATTTCCTGTCATATAAGGAGGATTACTTGTAATAACATCAAAAGAAGCCGCATCAAATAATGTATGGGCCTCTTTGATATCTCCTTGTACAATAGAAATCTGATCTTCCAGATGATTGTAGAAAACACTCCGCCTCGCCATATCAGCGCTGGCCTCCTGAATCTCCAAACCGGTAAAATGCTCTCCCTTAGTCTTCGCTTTCAGCAAAATAGGGATAATGCCGGTTCCGGTACCCAGATCAAGCGCCTTCTCACCCGGTTTTACATTTGCAAAACCGGAAAGCAGCACTGCATCCATTCCAAAGCAGAATGTCTTATCATTTTGAATAATCTTATATCCGTTGCGCTCCAGATCATCCAGGCGCTCACCGGGATACAGCTCAATTGTCATCTAACTTGGATTTCCCTTCTTTTTTCTCCATCTCTTCCAGCTGCTTCAATTCCTTGTCCACACTGATTTTCTCTTTTTTGCGTTTTGGTTTGAATTTCAGCTGGTCAACTTTATAATCACGGATCTCTTTTTCATCATTCACTTCTACGATCACTTTTACAGTCTGGCGAAGGACACTGACACTTTGAACTTCTCCTTTTAATCCGTCTTCTGCAAGAACACGGTCCCCCACATTAGGCAGCCTGCTGTTCAGATATTCGTACGTCTCTTCTTCATTCTTCAGACAGCACATCAATCTTCCGCATACGCCGGAAATCTTAGTGGGATTCAATGAAAGGTTCTGTTCTTTCGCCATTTTAATGGATACCGGGGCAAACTCTGCAAGATATGTATTACAGCAGAGTGGGCGGCCGCAGATTCCGATCCCTCCAAGGATCTTTGTTTCATCTCGAACACCAATCTGACGGAGTTCAATTCTGGTTTTAAATACCGCCGCAAGATCCTTAACCAGATCGCGGAAATCGATTCTTCCATCTGCCGTGAAATAAAACAATACTTTATTATTATCAAAAGTATACTCGGCATCAATGAGTTTCATTTCCAGATTGTGTTTTTTAATCTTCTCCTGGCAGATACGAAGAGCATCCTTTTCCTTTTCTTTGTTCTTCAGCTCCTTATCCGCATCCTCCTGTGTCGCTACCCGGATTACAGGTTTTAAAGGCTGAATCACTTTCTTCTCATCCATATCCGTAACCTTGGTTACCACGGTTCCGTATTCCACACCTCTTGCTGTTTCCACGATTACGTGATCCCCTGGCTCCATAGAGTAATGCTTGGGATCAAAATAATAGATCTTCCCAGCATTACGAAATCTAACACCTACAATCTTAACCATTGCTAGTTCTCCTTTATCATAAGGAACAATAATTCCATCGTTAAATCAAAGTTTACATTGGCATTCAGACGCGCTTTCGCTTTCTGCAATCCACTTAATATCTTCTCAATCCCCTCATAAGAACTCATATTCGTCTGAGCGGAAATCACTCTTACCTGATCCCTGAACACAAGCCCATTGGGATCTTTTGTTGCTTTAAAGTAAAGTACGTCCCGATACCAGATTGCCAGAATATCCAGGTAATCCTGTATCTCCATCTTAAATTCAGATACCGCCTTTACTGCTGCAATAATATCACTGATATCCATATCTTTTACATGGGTAAGCAGATGAAGTGCAGCTGCCTTAATCTCATTAAAGTTGTCCGATGATGCCAGCTGTACCGCCTTACCAATGTTTCCCTGGGCAAATGCCACACAGACATCCGCCTGATAATCAGGTACTTCCACATTTTCCATCAGATACTTCTTCACCATTTCATCCGGTACCGGCTTCATATTCAAAGTTACACACCTGGATAAAATTGTGGATAACAGTGAAGTTGCGTTTGCCGTCAGTAAGAGGATTACTACATATGACGGCGGCTCCTCAATTGTTTTCAGCAGAGCATTTTGTGCCTGAACCGTCATCTTCTCAGCATCCGGCACGATATATACTTTATAAGGGCTGCTGTAAGGCTTTACCATAACATCTCCCACCAGCTTTTCCCTGATATCTTCAACTCCAATACTATTTGGCTTATCATGTCCCACCGTAATAATGTCCGGATGGTTCCCGCTTTCAGCCTGTTTACAGGATCTGCACAAACCGCAAGGCTTTGCACCATCCCCCTCACACTGTAATGCCATTGCAAATATATTAGCCAGACTCTTCTTGCCAGAACCTTTTTCACCATTAAATATATAAGCATGAGAAACCTTGTTCATCTTCATTGCATTCTGTAAATGTTCCACTATTTGTTTGTGTCCTATAATTTTATTAAATCCTGGCATAATATCACTCCTCACTGCCTCTTTGCACCATCTGTCTTAGTAAGTCTTATTATAACATAACATCCACCATTTACCTAGCTTTTTTGGCTAAATTGTATGAATTGTCTGTGAACCTGTTTCATTTATAATCCCATAAATGTATTCCACCACTTCATTCATGCAGGCTTCTCTGTCCTTATCATTGAAAAACCGCTTGGAAATACCGGCTTTTGCAATATTTTCTTCCGAAAAATCCTGTGCATCCGCCAGGAATCTGCGGCACAATTCCTCGTATTTCGGGTGTTCCTGCTTTCTTTCCCGTCTGAGCGCCCGCTCAAGCCGGTTATCATCCGCAACCTCAATATAAACAGGCACAACTTTTTTCTCTCCAAAGTATGCTTTCATCTTCTCGAAAGATTCCAGTGTCCCAATTGCCAGAAAATTCTCATTATCCAAATCAAACTGACCGTCATCCACCGTAGCATAACTCCAGACTCCATGAATGGTATCATAAGAGCGCATTTCAATCACTTTTCCTGCATTTTGAAGTTCCAAAAGCCTGGATTCATCTACAAAATGATATTCTACCCCATCTTTTTCTTTGGCACGGATCGGACGGGAGGTATAAAGAACTACATTTTTCAAATGCAATTTTTTATTTTTCAATACCTCCTTAAATATCGTATCTTTACCAGTTGCACTTTTTCCCATGATGTAAAATATCTTTCCCATAAATATCCTCTTTCTGTAAAATATTAGCGGCGCCGCTTTCAAACCGCAAATTGAAGCCTTCCGGCTGCAAAATATTGGATCATACGTCCTTAAGAACCTCCAGATATTCCCCGGAATAGTCCTTCATTCCCTGTAGGGAAAATCCTTTTTCCCTATATTGTAATACGTTTTCCACAAACTCTCCACTTATTTTTTCTCCCGGTACGATTAACGGAATGCCCGGTGGATAGAGATATATGAATTCTCCGGCAATGCGCCCTGCTGCATTTTCCAGCAAAATCCTCTCCATTTTCATATCCACAGCCTGGCTGATGGATATTTCCGACTGGTTTTCTGTCACAGCATATGATCTTTTCTCTAATATAACAGGCGTATCAGCCATTAGTCTTCTGTCAATATCTGACAATGCCTGATGCAGTCTCTCAAATCCATCCCGGTCATCTCCTATGGATGTTAAAGCCAGTGCATAATCCCCTGCTGCCATTTCCAGCTGAAGGTGATAATGATGTAGTAATTCATCGTACAGTTCATTTCCGCTCATACCGCCATTTTTTATATAGATAATCAGTTTCGACAGATCCAGATCCACAACGTCCTTCTCTCCCGCTAATTCCTCTTTGCCAGCCACGCCAACCCGATTCCATTCCCTGGCATTTCTTCGAAACTGCTCCAGATTCTCCACAAGTTCACCAAAGAGCCTGTCCCGGGATTCCTCCAGCATCCTTATGCACTGGTCTATTCCTGCCATAAGCAGATAGGACGGACTGCTGCTCTGGTAAATACCCAGATATCGCTCAAGAACCTCTTTATCTACAAGACTGCTGTTTAAATGTATCAATCCTGTCTGTGTAAATGCCGGCAATGTCTTATGGAGGCTGTGGATCACAATATCCGCCCCTTTTCCAATAGAGTTTTCCGGAAAATACGGATGAAATCCAAAGTGAGCTCCATGGGCTTCATCCACAATCAGTGGTTTCTGATAGGAATGGCAGATATCTGCTATCTTTTTTACATCCGATACCACCCCGTCATAAGATGGAGATGTAATAATGACTGCCTGGATATCAGGAACAGTTATCAACAGTTCCTTGATTTTTTCAGGACTTAATCCACAATTCAGCCCAATTACCTGTTCCTGTTGTGGATAAATATATACGGCATCTAATTCTCTGATCAAAACGCTGTGGTACACTGCTTTATGGCAGTTTCTAGCCATAAGGATTTTGCCGCCTATGGAAGTACACGCAGAGACTGCGCTTAGAATTCCGGCGGTACTCCCATTTACCAGAAAATAGGTATTCCCGGATTTGTAGACTGCTGCCGCCCGCTCCTTGGCCTCTTTCAGTATTCCCTCTGCATGATGAAGATTATCAAATCCCTCAATTTCTGTGATGTCCGCCTCTATCGGATTCATAAACTCTCCCAGACGCCGCTTATGTCCGGGCATATGAAACGGGTAGTAATCTGATTTGGCGTAATTTCTTAATTCGTCATATAAATAAGGCATTTCTCATTCCTTTCTTCCTGGAGCGTGTTTGAAGGTTCGCTTCCTATGTCTGCTCTTTTCCAAACTTTCCCTCCATCTGCTGAGTATCTTTACTCAGCAAAATTACGAAAATAAATCCTGGAGTATCTGGGCAGCTGTCTTGGTCCGGTACCCCTGGGGGTCTGTCATAACTGCATTTCCCGATACATCCCAGCGCATCTGGGCATAGTGGGACAGGTAGCTTTCTCCCCGCATACATGCCGGGTATTTCTTATACCACTTTGGAAAATAGTTCTTCATGTAATAAGCTGCCAGATTTACAGCTTCACTTGAAGTATTCCCATAGCGGTCTACGGTGCCGTTAATCTGCACACCCTGGGGACTGCTGTGCACCAAAACCACACTTCCATCCTGGCATGCACCCACTACAATCCATACATGCCCGCAGTCACTGCAGGAAGAGCTCATAATATCTCCCGGCTGATAATCTTTGACACTGAAGCGGCCAATATACTGCCCCCAGCCTCTGGACGCATAATTGGATGCCATATCTTCCGCTTTCATTACATAGCCTTCTTTTCCATTCGTAGTGTTCATGATGTTATAGATACACCAGCCCACATATCCGGAACAGTCCAGTCCATTTCGAATCTGATACCTGGTCTGGTTATAATCATAACCGCTGTACTGCTTATTAAAAAACCGTTCCCATTCAGGACTGACACCTATGGTTGTCGCATCTGTCCCGGCTCCGGTATCCGCTTCATTCCAGCCGCCTCCCCAGACATACATCGTCTTGCCTACCGGCTGCATTGCTGTCTGAAGGAACTTCTTCAGCGTAGATTTCCCTTTTTTCTTAACTTTTGGCACCTTTGCTTCTACAACAGCGCTGTATTTGCTGTAATAGACCTTTCCATCCGCCTTTCTTCTGGTCTTGATTCTGAACTTGCAGGAAGTCCCGGCTTTTAACCCCTTCACCTGATAACTTCTTTTTGTAGTGGATGCAATTTTGACATATTTGCTCCTGTTGTCACTGTATTGATAGATGGAATATCCGGTTGCCCCGGTTGTCCTGTACCAGCTCAGGGTTATGCCTTCCTTTTCTCCCTTAGCCTTCAGCCCGGACGGCTTTTTGACCACAGGTTTAGGCACTGCCGTTACTGTTTTGGAAAAAGAACTGGAAACCGTCTTTCCATTTTTCAAAGCAAAGGCCTTTATTTTAAAACGATAGCTCACTCCACATTTCAGTTTACGAAAAGTAAACGTCGTTCCGGTTGTCTTCTGAACGCGCCTGTAACTATTACTATCCGGATCAAACTGGTAAATCCGGTAATACCTTGCACCTTTACTGGATTTCCAGGTAAGCTTAACTGTTTTGTCACCCAATGCCGCTTTTACCTTTTCCGGACGGCTCTGTTTTGCCTCTGCCCTTACAGGCATAATCCCAGTTAAAACCAACACCAGCAGCATAGCAAGCAAACTCCATTTCAAATATTTCTTCACTGTACTCCCTCCTCCTATTCATAACCCTTAACTAATACCAAATTTGAGCTTATTTTATCATGTGGACGGATGATTCACAAGCAGGAATCCACGTATTCACAAAAATGGCACTGCACTTATAAAGTACAATGCCAGATAAATCTATTATTTTCTCTTCAACCAGTAAAATCCGTAGCCCGGCATTTTAACGCCGGACGCTCTCATTTCTTTGCCGGAAATCAGATCCTGATACATTCCGTCCTCTTCGTTAATCCACGCTATTTTTTCATTTTCACTAAAGTTAAAGAGGCCTGCCACTTTCTCGCCTCCTGCCATACGAACCAGACACAATACACTGTTATCCCAGGTCTCCAGTGTCCATGTATCCGCCGTAGATACAAACGCCCTGTGGCTCCTGCGGATATCTTCCAGCTGTCCTAACCTTGAGAACACCTGCCCCTGCACCGTTTCTTCCTCCTCAATATACTCTGTCAGCTCCCATTTAAACGCTCCCCGGTGGATATATCTGGAATCAGGTGCTTTGTTGGGATCCGTTTTATAACTGTAATCGTTAACCTGGGCTATTTCATCACCGCTGTAGATAACCGGAATTCCGGATTGCATAAACATATATGCATGCAGCATAATATCCAGTTGGATAGCCTGCTTCATGCCCTGCTCATCCTGTTCAAAACCTGCTTTTTCCACACCGCACATGGAAGCAGTTGTTCCGCAGAAACGTGCATCGCCTGTTACCGGATCGGCATTATATAATTCTCCCCGGCTGAAGCTGCCATCCAGACTGCCGGTGAAGAAATCATTAATATACTGTTTATGCGGCCTTTCATCCATTCCCCAGTTTTTAAGGGTCTTATAGTCAAGCCCCCATCCGATGTCATCATGACATCGCAGGTAGTTAAGAAACGTATATTCCTTCGGAAGCCTGTCGATAATCTCCATCTGCTGTTTTAGCAGCCTTATATCCCTGGTTGCAACGGAATTCCAGGTAGTCGCCATGGTGGTAACGTTATAAAGCATATGGCATTCCGGCTTGTCCACCGAACCAAAGTAAGGAGTTACCTTCTCAGGCTCCATTACCACCTCCCCCAAAAGCAGGATACCCGGGCATACAATTTCCCCAATCATGCGCATCATACGCACAATAGAATGAACCTGAGGCAGATTACGGCAGTCCGTCCCAATCTGTTTCCAGATATAGGGAACCGCATCTATACGGATAATGTCAATTCCCTGGTTTGCGAAGAACAGGAAATTGTACATCATCTCATTAAATACCGTAGGATTCTGATAGTTCAAATCCCATTGGTAAGGATAGAAGCTGGTCATGACAAAATTCCGGCTCTCAGGCAGATACGTAAAGTTACCCGGTGCCGTTGTGGGGAATACCTGAGGCACGGTCCGTTCAAACATCGCCGGAATAGAATAGTTGTCATAGAAGAAATAGCGGCTCATATATTCCCCATCTCCCTGTCTTGCCCGCACTGCCCATTCATGATCCTCTGATGTATGGTTCATTACAAAGTCAAGGCATACGCTCATATCCCGCTTATGGCATTCTTCTGCAAGTTCCGCCAGATCATCCATGGTACCCAGATTATCCTGGACTTTTCGGAAATCAGACACCGCATACCCTCCGTCTGAACGTCCCTCCGGTGACTGGAGTAAGGGCATCAGATGCACATAATTGACGTTACATTTCTCAATATAATCCAGTTTCCCCTTCACACCCTGCAGGTTTCCGGCAAAATTATCCACATACAGCATCATGCCCAGCATATCACTTTGCTTGAACCAATCCTGTTTTTGCTCCCTTTTGTTGTCCAGATTCTTAAGTGCAGCCTTCCGGTCCTGATAAAATCCATACATATTTTTACACAGATCATCAAACATGTACTCATTATTATACAACTCCATATAGAGCCATTTCAGTTCCTCCACATGTCTGTCAAAACGTTCCTGGTACCCTGACGGCTCCTCTGTCAGACTTTCCGAAAACGTTTCCAGAACCGGCCGCTTTTTATAATCTTCCATAGCTATTGCCAATTCCTCCGGGCGTTTTTCTTCCGCTTTTTTTGACGTTTCCTGCACAGCTACACTTTGTTTTGAAGCATTAGAAGCTTTAGAAATTGTCTTCTTAACTGATTTTTTCTTCATAAATTCCTCCATTTGCGCAGTACCGCACCAAACTCGCATCCCAGGGTGTTAGCGCGTGTTTGAAAATTGCTTTCTGGCAACTGTCCGTCACACTTTGTGGGAGATTTGTCCCGGATGAAGGGCGCGTAGCGGGCTACGTAACCTGAATTCGGGACAAATATGCCGCAAAGTGGGGCGTGCAGATGACGGAAATGAATTTTCAAACAGGCTCTAGCCTGTATTAATCTTCCTATTTGGAAATGAAAACACTGCGCATAAGAATCCGGTACTTTACATCCCCATAACTCACTCCGGCTTCTTATATCCCTTTCTCTAATATGTTTACTGGTTACTAAACTAATTGTATTATAGCAAAGTTTTTCAGACTTTACCATTGTCAGATGTGAATAAAAGCAGTAACAATGTACGTATTTATCTTCTTATCCGTAATATTTATCAGGATGAATCACTGGAATGATAATAGGTAATACATTACGATCAATATGTCTATGAGCGAAGGAGTGGGAAACCGATAGTCTCACCACTCCTTTTATCTGTACCTTATTTCACTGGAACATAACATTTAAAATTATAAAATTATTATGCGCCAGCCACAGCCAGTAATGCATCCCGTTAAGAAGAGCAGCTC
>OATB01000265.1_pt1 | contig 47607 bp, 38 predicted proteins | sample 1494941 | NCBI WGS metagenome assembly OATB01 (sample SAMEA2579931, study PRJEB22360) | human gut metagenome | reverse complement strand
CCCTTCTCTTTCCGTACACTACCTATCATATACAAAGCGTCTTACTCAGCTAAACCCAAATATAATGCATTCAATAGAACATCACAAAACGTTCGCTGTATTACTAGTCCAGCATGCCATTGGGAAATTTGTGGTAAATAGGAAAAGTACTTGACTTTAAAATCCTACAGATGTAATATATAGGAATAAAAATTTTTACGATTAAATATTACAGATGTAATAAATATTTTTAAAAAACGCTTTAGTATATTAAGTTTGGATTCACAATAAATTTGCAGGATGAGTTTCGAACTGCAAAGCAAAGGAATGAGGCGCAGCGGGCTACGTCGAATGATGACAAGGCGGCAGTTTGCGGTTATGAATTTCATACAGGATATTGGAGGATGTGAAATGAAAAAAAAGAATTTCGTAATTATGGCATTATTGGCAGTAGTTTTGATTGGATTAATTATCACAGCGGGATATTTGTATATAAAATTACAGGGAGGTGATCCTCCGGGAACTATTTTAAAGCAATTAACAGGCAAGAAGGAAGAACCGGATAAACTGCTGCAGAAATATATGGCATGCATAGACAAATCAGAATATCAGACGATGTATAGTATGATAAGCGAACAGAGCAAGAGCAATTATTCCGAAAAATATTTTACGGACAGGAATCAAAAGATTTATCAGGGGATGGAAGCAGAGGATATCAGGATCAGCATATTGGATATGACGGAGGTTCAGGGGCAGGTGACGGTAAATTTTCAACAGACAATGAACAGTGCTGCCGGAGAGGTGAAGTTTGAGAACCAGGCGGTGTTTACCAGTGAGCGGGACAATGGATATATGTTGGAGTGGAATGACAGCCTGATTTTCCCAGAGCTGACGGCAAAAGATAAGGTAAGGGTATCTGTGGTGGAAAGCAGACGGGGTGAGATAACGGACAGAAACGGATATATGCTTGCCGGGGAAGGAGCAGCGGCCAGCGTAGGGCTGGTACCCGGAAAAATGAGTGAAGATGCAGAAAACGATCTGGCCAGGCTGGCTAAGCTGCTGAATGTTTCCGTGGAATCCATAAAAGCGAAGCTGGATGCGACCTGGGTGAAAGGTGATTCCCTGGTACCCATTGCTGTCCTGGATAAGGTGCAGGAAACAGACCTGATGTCCGGTTCTCCGTCGGATATTGTTATGCAGAATAAGGAAGTTCAGGACGAACTGATTACGATTCCGGGGGTTATGATATCCGATACCTTTGTGAGAAGCTATCCTCTTGGAGCGGGGGCTTCTCATTTGACCGGATATGTCCAGAATGTAACGGCAGAGGATCTGGAAGAACATCCAAATGAAGGTTACAATGAGAATAGTGTGATTGGAAAAAGCGGAATGGAAGGACTGTATGAGAAAGAATTAAAAGGACAGGACGGATATGAGATTGTTATAGAGAATGAGAGTGGGAATACAAAAACCGTGATTGCAGCGATACCAAAAAAAGACGGACAGAATATAAGGCTGACGATTGATGCCGGGCTTCAGGAGAGTCTGTATCAGCAATTTAAAGATGACAAGAGCTGTTCTGTTGCAATGAATCCATTTACCGGTGAGGTACTTGCCCTTATCAGTACACCGTCGTATGACAGTAATGATTTTATAAAGGGCATGACGGACGAGAAATGGAAGGAATTAAATGATGATAAAAGGAACCCTTTATACAACCGGTTCCGGCAGGTACTTTGTCCTGGTTCGTCTTTTAAGCCGGTTATTGCGGGGATAGGGCTGGATACAGGGGCAATTAATCCGGATGAGGACTTTGGAAATGAAGGACTGAGCTGGCAGAAGGACACAAGCTGGGGAGACTATTATGTGACTACGTTACATGCATATGAACCAGTCGTATTAGAAAATGCCATGATCTATTCTGATAATATTTATTTTGCGAAAGCTGCACTGAAGATGGGGGCAGATCAGTTGGAAAGCCAGCTGGACAAACTGGGATTTAACCAGGAAATGCCTTTTGAAATTACCATGGCACAGTCCCAGTATTCCAACACAGAGAAAATAGAGTCTGAGGTACTGCTTGCCGACAGCGGCTATGGCCAGGGACAGATTTTAATTAACCCGCTGCATCTTGCGGCATTGTATACGGCATTTTGTAATGATGGAAATGTCATAAAGCCTTATCTTCAGTACAAGGATTCACCAGAGCCTCAGGTGTGGCTTCCCCAGGCATTTTCAAAGGAAACGGCGGACAGGGTGGAAAACGCTATGGAAAAAGTAATATCATCTCCGGAAGGTACAGGCAGGGCGGCAAAAATGGATTCCACTATTTTAGCAGGGAAAACAGGAACCGCGGAAATCAAGGCAGACGTATCTGATACGACAGGTACGGAACTGGGATGGTTTGGTGTATTGACTCCGGATCCTGCTTCCAGTAAGCCGATCCTGTTAATCAGCATGGTGGAAGATGTAAAAGAAACCGGTGGAAGCACCTATGTTGTGGAGAAGGATAAGACTGTATTGGATTATTATTTTTCAGCACAATAAAAAGAATATTAGGAATACTGATGGAAGGAGAAAGACTGGATGAAAAAGATAGTAATTGTAACCGGAATTTTATGCTGTATGGTTATGATAGGTGTCTATTATGCTGCACCAAATCAGAAAGAAGAGTATCTTCTGGCTCAAAATATGGAGGGAAGTATCTCCAAGGAAGTCTCAGACCGGGTGAAGGAAGAGTGTATGGAGGTTGCCGGCATTTATAAAGAAACCTATCTTAATTCGGATAAACAGCCGTCTGATATTGTTCAGGCAGATAAGCAGATATCAGAAGAGGCTGTCAGTGAAATCGTAAAGAAGATTGGCAAAAAAGGAATTACCGTAAGCGATACTGCTGGCAGGTGCAGTCTGGAAAATACTGAAGCGTTTTCTAGCTTCTGGGAAAAGATCCAAAAGGGAGAATCAGCGTCTGTTGCCATTTACCGCATACGGCAGAATGGAGGATTTTACCGCTATGAATTCTATATGGACCGCACCGGAAAATATCTGTTATCGGCTTCTGTCAATTTGGATTTAGAAGGGAACCCGGATGTATATGAGATGAAAATAACACCTCTCGCGGAATGGAGATTAACAGAGAAAGAAAATTTTATTTTCCGGGATGATTATACAGTCTGGGCGAGTGGAAATGGGTACAGGATGATCCGTGTTAAACCAGTGGATGAAAATTGCCTGTCCTATCAGAAAAAATATGTGGAGCCCATCAATTATGGAGGTAATAATCTGATGATCAGCAATTGGTCAGAGAAGGATTATTCAAAGTTGAGCTTTAATGACCTGTTTGAAAACTTATATAATTTAAAAGAAGGCAAACGGCTGGAAAATGACCAGTTTCCCATTGATCCTTCAAATGAAAACCGCTACATTCCTGCTGATTTATTTGAAAACGTCATTCAAAGTTACTTTTCCATTACAAAGGAAGAACTGCGAAAAACTGCGATGTTTGAACAAAAGAAAGACGCTTATCCCTGGCAGGAAATCCGCTCCAACAATAATTGTGTTGCAATGCCTTATATGGACCCGGATGTAACGGCGGTGAAAAAAAATACAGATGGTACGGTTACGCTATCCATAGATGTGGTTTGCCTGGAGAACAGTAACGACCGGGCGTTTACCCATGAGCTGACGCTGCGGGAATTGGGCGGTGGAAAGGTGCAATATGTATCAAATGCAATAATTCCGGATGAACATAATGTGATGCCCAATTATGTTTACCGGTTACAGCAATAATGTAATCATATAAAAATGTATAAACGTGACGATAAAAAAATGTATTGACGCTTCCATGTATCTAAGGTTAATATTGTTTTAGACATTACATACAAAGGAAGGGGAATAATGATGAATTTTAACATAGAAGGACTTTTGCATGGCGGGGACTACAACCCGGAACAGTGGCTGGACGATCCCGGGATTCTGGAAAAAGACATTGAGTATATGAAGGAAGCGAAGATAAATACCGTTACCCTGGGAGTATTTTCCTGGGCAGTACTGGAACCGGAAGAAGGTGTCTTCCATTTTCAGTGGATGGAGGATATCATTGACCGCTTGTATGAGAATGGTATCAGTGTTATTCTGGCAACTCCTTCCGGCGCAAGGCCCAAATGGATGGCAGACAAATATCCCGAGGTACTCCGGGTGGATGGGAACCGTCAGCGCAATCTGTTTGGCGGACGCCACAATCACTGCTACACGTCCCCGGTTTACCGTGAAAAAGTAAGTATCATGAATCAGGAACTGGGGAAACGCTTCGGTGCTCATCCCGGTGTGATACTGTGGCATTTATCAAACGAATATGGAGGGGACTGCCATTGTCCGCTCTGCCAGGAAGCATTTAGAAACTGGCTTCGGGAGAAATATAAGACAATCGATGAATTAAACCGCCGGTGGAGCACTACCTTTTGGAGCCATATTTATCAGAATTTTGACCAGATTGAAAGCCCTTCACCAAGGGGAGAGATGCAGCTTCATGGATTGAATCTGGACTGGAAGCGGTTCGTTACCCATCAGACTATCGATTTTATAAAGGCGGAGGCGGCGGCAATCCGTCAGACAGGTTCAAAGATTCCTACAACTGTGAACTGTATGTATTATTATAATGAACTGGATTATGCTAAGTTTAACGACGTGGTAGATGTCCTTTCCTGGGATTCTTACCCTACATGGCATAAGGAAGATGAATCAGTGACCGCTATGGATACTGCGATGATGCACGATCTGCTGCGCTGTGTGCAGAAGAAACCATTTTTATTGATGGAGTCCTGTCCCAGTGCAACTAACTGGCAGAAGGTGAGCAAACTGAAAAAACCAGGGATGCATCAGCTTTCGTCACTTCAGGCAGTTGCCCATGGTTCCGACAGCGTGCTTTATTTCCAGATTCGTCAGAGCCGCGGGGCATCCGAGAAATTCCACGGTGCTGTAATTGACCATTATGGCGGAAATGATACCAGAGTTTTCCGTGAAGTAACAGATGTAGGATATACGCTGGAAGAAATTAAGGAGACCTGCAGTACGGATACAGTTTCTGAGGCAGCGGTTATCTATGACTGGGAAAATAAATGGGCGATGGAAGATGCTCAGGGACCCAGAAACCAGGGGCTTTATTATAAAGAAACGATCCAGAAATATTACCGTGCATTACGGGAACAGGGAATAAATGTAGACGTAATCGGCAGCGGGCAGGATCTGGAAGGTTATAAAGTAGTAGCCGCGCCAATGCTCTATTTATACAGGGAAGACTTTGCGGATAAAGTCCGCAGATTTGTGGAAAAAGGCGGACATTTCATCATGACTTTCTGGTCCGGAATCGTAGATGAGACAGACCGGTGTTACCTTGGCGGTACACCTTATGGATTGATGGATGTACTGGGACTGCGAAGTATGGAAATAGACGGGTTGTATGATCATGAAACGAATCGGATTCAGATAACCGGGCAAAAAGAAACTCTGGGGGAAGGTACTTATGAGTGCGGACATCTATGTGACCTGGTGAAAGTGTCAACCGCTGAAGTACTGGCTGTATACGAACAGGATTTCTATAAAGGTTATCCGGCACTGACCTGCAATCAGTTTGGTAAAGGCAAAGCTTACTATGTGTGCACTGATACTGAACAGGATTTCTGCAGTGAATTATGCCGCCACATTGGGGATGACGTGAAGCTTACAAAGTATATGGGAAAAGTGCCAAAAGGTATTGAGGTTACTGCACGAAACTCGGATACGTCAGTGTATCTGTTTGTGCAGAATTATAATTCGGAGAGTGTGAAGCTGGAACTGCCCGATGGGTTTGCGGTGTTAGCTGGTAATTGGGAAGCGGATGGAGGGATTGGTCCGTTTGGTACGGTTGTGTTAAAGAAAGATGTAAAATAGAAATAAAGTAATAAAGGAACTCAAATATAAAATGTGATGTTTGTAAATTCCGTATCATGAGACGTTCATGGTACGGAATTTTTTGCTGTCGGGGTGGCAGCAGGCAGTTACGGATTTGGAATAATGATATCTATCCGTATACCCCCTGCCTTGCGGTTTTGGATACTAAGATCAAAGTGGTTTCCATAGTATATTTCCAGACGTTCCTTTACATTAACCAGTCCGATGCTGTTAAATCTGCTCTTTTTCCAGATATCATCAAAACGGTCAGGTTTTATCCCTGTACCATTATCTTCTACAGTAATATGAAGGGTAGTTCGGTTATCTTCTGAATCAAGGAAAGCACAGATGCGGATCCAGCCAGAAGCACGTTCATACAGACCATGCAGAAGGCTATTCTCCACAAGGGGCTGCAGAATCAGTTTTGGTATCTCCAGGGAGAGACTGTCAGGTGCAGCATCCAGACATAAGGAAACATCACATTGCAGCATTTGCTTCTGAAGGAAGAAGTAGTTTTGCACATTTTCTAATTCCTGTTCTACGCTTATCATATCAGCCTGCTTGGAAAGAGTTGCGTTTAACAGGCGTACCAGCGCTGTAATTGTCTGGCGGATTTCATCATTACGGTTCATCCTTGCTAAAACCTTAATGGAATTTAGGACATTATATAGAAAGTGTGTGTTTATCTGCATCTGGAGAAAGTTGATTTCCGCCGCCCGCTTCTGCTCCTCGGAGGCGATAATCTGACGTGTATATTTTTGCACCATCTGAATCATATCATTATAGCTATGGGTAAGATATGCAATTTCATCTTTACCTTCCACAATCAGAGGATTTTTGTATTCGGTTTCATAAGCACAGTCCATCTGGCGCTTTAACATCAGGATGCGATTGGTAAAAAGTCTGGATATAAGATAAATAAGCAGAAGTCCGATGAATAAAAAGCCCGATGCAATTAACCAGTTATAGAGCAGAATGGGTGAGAGCTTATCCGTTATGGAGTTCCGTTCAATGGCATGGTACATCGTCCAGCCGGTCACCTCCAGAGGATATTGATTAATATAATATTCCCCGCTGTCTGTGGAGTGGGGTGTAGTTATAAAACCCTTGCTGTCCATGGAGAGTTCAGGCAAATTCTCTGCAATGCCGGATGATTTGCGATCCGTAGAAAGGATCAGGCTGCCATCCTGCTTTAAAATGGAGAAAGTGCCGCTTTCCTGAGCCTGCTGGTAATTCCTGAATAATTCCACAAAAGCCTCAGACTCAATTCCTACGATAATATACCCTATATCGGAGCCGTTTTTTTTATCCAAAAGGCGTCCCGCCAGAAAAAGGGAGTGGTGCAGTTGATTCAATTCTGCAGTGCTTTTAAATGGTCCGATCCAAGCCAGATTGCCTTTTTCATTATGGAAAGTCTGTCGGATCTCATCCATAATTTCCGGAAAGTGCTCGACTTTCGCCGAAGAAGATGTGAGGGTATCACCGTTAGGGTCTAGCAGATAGAGAGATACAGATTCATTCAGGTTAAGATTTGAGGATGTATGAATTTTGTGGCATACATTGTTGAAAAGTATATGGTTTTCGTAGGAACTGGTGGAAAAGTCCCATAGTGAACCAGAGAATTCGTTTTTTGCAATAAAAAAGGAGTTAATATCATCATCAAAATAAAAATCTACGAAACTGTCATGTATCTGTCTTGTGGCCATATCGATTTTATCTGCCACCTGTTCCAGGGCAATGGTGTCAGAGTTCATATATTCTTTAATAAAGATCCGGTTTATGTTGTAGGAAGTACAGGCTTGAATAGCAACCATACATAATAAAAACAAAAAGCCGTACGTTAATATCAGCTGTGTATTAAATCGATAACACAGTAGTTTTTTAAATATTTTCATAATGATATCCTCCTAAAGTCTATTTTTGTGACTTTCGTTTTTTCTGAAATTCTTTTGGAGTACATCCGGTATATTCCTTGAATTTTTTTATAAAGTAACTGAGGTTCTGATAGCCGGTTTTTTCTGCAATAGTTTGAATGTGGTCATCTGTATGCAGCAGATATTCCTGAGCCTGTTTCATTCTCTGCGCTGTCACATATTTACTAAAGCTTATGCCTTTTTCAGCAGCGAATAAGCGGGACAAGTAATAATAACTTACATTTGCTGTTTTAGACGCTTTTTGGAGAGTAAGATCAGGATCAGATAAATGAGACAGTGCATAATCTGCCACTGCATCCAGCAGGGATTGTTTTTCACTGTATAATTTTCCAAATAATGTATCACAGCAGTTGGTAAAAAATTTATGAAAGTATTCTTTCAGCGAATTTATGTCGTTGCTGTCTTCAAGCGCAGTGCTGTATTGCTGACGGCTAAATGGAAAACAGCCTATTTGCCGTGTACAGATTTCCCGGATCTGATCATACAAAAGCAGCAGCAGCCGGGTAATACTTTCCTTCGGCAGCTGGCTGTTTTGCACAAAAGTAAAGATCCTGGTGATAATCTCTTCGCACTTTTCAATATCAAAAATGGTAAAAGCTTCCCTGAACTGGAACAATAATTGATTCGTAAACAGGGAGTGTTCCGTATCAAGTGAATATTTCTTTTTCTCAAGGATTTGTGGCTTATACTGCTCCATGGAGGACAATATATCTTCAAATTCTATCTCTGCTTTCAACAGGTAATCATTTGCGCCAAGACGCAGAGCTTCACGGGCATAAGTAAAATTATTATATGCAGAAACGATGATGACTACCAGTTCTTTATTCAGGCTGCGCAGCTCTTTCAGGAGATCAAGCCCGTTAAGCCCGGGCATATTTATATCTAAGATAACAATATCCGGGTTTATTTCCTGATAAGTTTTCATAAATAATACGGGATTGCGGATAGTTCCAGCGATTTCGTAACCGTAATGCTCCCAGTCGATAGAAAATTTGAAACCCTGCAGCATAAGAGCATCATCGTCAACTAATAATATGCGGATCATGGGCACCTCCTGATTATGTGATAATTAAAATGTTATGATAAGGTTAGTTTTTATTATACCATAGAATCATCAACAAAATAGAAAATGCGATATATGATGACAAATATGTGTTATGGGAAAACAAAGAAATGTTATTCGTACGGCTAAAAAGGCAAAAATGTGTGATAATCGGGCAATCATGATATTAGATTTGCAAAATAAGGAATGCTATAATATAGTTATCAAGCAGATTCATTGGCCGATGTGCTTAAGTGGAAATAAACTAAACGTAGAGGTGGTATGCGGGACGCTGCAGAACATCTTCAAAGAAAGGATGGAGATTATGAGGAAGAAGTTTTATAAAAAAGTGTGTGCATGCGTGATGGCATCTATTATGGTACTGGGACTCACTGCCTGCTCAGGTAAAGGAGGAGCAAATACAGAACAAAAAGATGCAGAGCAAAAAGAAAGTGGACAAACAGAGGGCGGACAAATAGAGACTAAGAAACAGGACACAAAGCAGGCGACTGAGGAAAAGCAAGAAGCTAAGTCTAACGCAGAGAAAATAACGATTACATTTCAGAGGCAATCTGCGGTTAAAGCAGGGATGCAGGAACGTATAGATGCCTATAATGCTTCTCAGGATGAGATAGAAGTAAAGCTGATCGCTACCACAGACCATGTTCAGAATATGCAGAAACTCCAGCTTTCTACAGCTTCCGGACAGGCTCCCAATATTGTTGCAGTCAATTATATCGATGTGGAAAATGCAGCAAAGCTTTATGATTATCTGGATTTTAATGAGCTGCTTCCTAAATACGGTGATTATACGGTAGGCAACTGGCTGGGGGAACTTCCGAAATATGGTAATATAGACGGCAGACAGATATCACTTCCCTATTTCTCCAATAACCTGTATCTTCATTACAATAAGAAATTATTCAGGGATGCCGGTCTGGACCCGGAGAAGCCGCCACAGACCTGGGAGGAATTAAAAGAATATGCGCTTCAGATAAAGGATAAGACAGGAAAGGTAGGTTTCTCCTGGGGACAAAATGATCCATATTATGAAGTAAATACCTGGGCATATTTAAATTTTGTATATCAGAATAAAGGAGTAGTCTGGGATGATAAAGTTACGGAATGTAAACTGGGGAACCAGGAAGGAAAAGACGCATTGAAGTACCTGATGGAACTGCTGGATGACGGTGCTTCCACGATGGAACTTCCCGAGAATGGCTTTGAAAGCGGCTCAATAGGGATGATATTGTATGGAAGCTGGCAGTTGGATCCTTATACAGAAGCGCTTGGTGATGATTATGGAAGTGCACTGATGCCGATACCTGACGGTGGAAAGAAAGCTACAATGGCAGGCGGTGAGCATCTGATGATCCTGGATTCCGGTGATGAGAAGATTAATGAGGCAGCCTATAAGGTATTTAAGTGGCTGGTGTCACCTGAGGAAATGGCACATGTCTGCAAAAAAGAAGGAGCAGTTCCGGTTACAGACTTCTGCCGGGATAGCGATGCTTTCAATGAGCTGAAAGAAAATGCATCTTATCAGACGTCTATGGACAATGTACAGTACTCTGTATTCTATCCGGCACCAGCATCCTATGCAGAGATGTCCACGGCCATATACAATAACCTGACAAAAGCTTATTTTAAAGAATCCAGCGTAGATGAAGCGATAGATAATATGGTTAAAGAGGTGAATGACATTATTGCAAAACAGAATAAGTGACATAAATAATGCAAGGAGAGCAATTTTCTGACACGCTCTAAGGCACAGCCCCGGAGCATTCATCTGCGGCTGTGCCGGGAAGGAGGATTATATGAGAAGAAAGCTTAGTGTTCGCCAGAAGAAAGAGACGCGGGATGCTTATATATTTCTTGCGCCCTGCGTTATTTTTTTTGCCATTTTTGTCCTTTATCCTTTTGTATACAGCTTTTATCTGAGTCTCAGTCAATGGGATGGAGGAAAAATCACCAATATAACATTTTCCGGTATTGAGAATTACAAAAGAGTTTTTACGGATAAAGAGTTCTATAATTCGCTGAAAGGTACCCTTATATATACAGTGGGAATCAATCTGATCCTGATTGTTGCCAGTACCTATCTGGCTATAGTTTTGAATAAAAAGCGGTTGTTTCAGAACTTTTTTAAAGCAGCTTTTTTTATACCGGTGGTTCTACCTACTACTGTATGCGCGGCTATGTTTAAATGGATATTCAGCGCCGGAGACGGTTTGTTTAATCTGGCACTCAATGCGGTTGGACTGCCGGGGCAGGCATGGTTTCAGTCACCTGATCTGGCAATGACGTCTATTTTAATCATGAGTACCTGGAAATGGCTGGGTTACAATATGGTTATTATCATTGCGGCTCTTCAGGGAATTGCGGAAGAATACTACGAGGTTGGAAGGCTTGAAGGGGTAAACTGGTTTACAAAATTTCGTTACATAACCTTTCCCTGTATTAAACCAACTCTTTGGTTTGTTGTTATTATCGGTATTATTAATTCATTCCAGGTCTTTGACCAGGTTTATCTTCTGACCAGAGGAGGACCGCTGAACAGGACTATGGTACTGGTTTACTACATGTATGTCCATGCCTTTGAATACTACGATTTAAGCTATGCCTCTGCGATAGCATGGGTACTGTTTGTGATCTTGTTTATCCTGACAGCTTTCCAGATGAGGCTGTCAAAGGCAAAGGATTAAGGAGGGGGCAGATATGAAGGAAAGTGCGGAAATAAATACTATAAAATTTATCAAAACATATGCAAATAAAAAATATTTGGGAAATTCGGTCAGTTTTGTACTTTTGGCAATAGGTTCCATCATTATGCTGATTCCGATTTTTTGGATGCTTTCTACCGCATTTAAAGAATCGGGACAGATCTGGAGCGTGCCACCGGTATGGATACCAATACCGGCTGTCCTGGATAATTTCCGGGATGTGTTTGAAATTCTACCGGTGGATAAACTGTTCTGCAATTCTGTGCTGGTGTCAGTTATCACCACTATCATTCAGCTGATTACATCATGCATGGGTGCATATGCATTTGCACGGCTGAATTTCAGGGGTAAAAACCTGATATTTTTATTCTTCATGGCTTCCATGATGATACCCAGATACATTCTGACGATTCCTCTGTTTCTGATCTTTAATCAGTTGAAGCTGGGAAATACAATGCCGGCGTTAATTCTTCCGGGATGCGTCAGTGCATTTTCCATATTTCTATTGCGCCAGTTTATTGAAGAACTTCCGGCTGAATTTGATGAGGCGGCTACAATTGATGGTGCGAGCCGGTGGAAGATTCTCTTTCGCATAATTATACCATTGGCGAAACCTGGAATCATGACTTTGATAATTTTTGCGTTTATGAATGTCTGGAATGATTTTTTTTGGCCGCTTGTTATCATAAATGATACGGAAAAAATGACTTTACAGGTAGGAATGGCATTTTATATGGGGGCTAAAAAAGTAGAATGGGGACCAATTATGGCTCTAGCCAGCTGTTGTTCGGTACCGATAATGCTGTTATATTTATTTGCACAGAAAAGTTTTATGGCCGGGATAACGGCAGGAGGTGTAAAAGGATGAAAAGCGGATGGTTTCAGGATTATTATGAGAGGTCAGAGAAATCTTTATACTACAAGGCGAAATATGATTCGAATAGTGAGAAGATCAATAAGGCATTAAGTGAGCGGTTATTATTTACCCAGTCTAATCTCCGGGCATTGATCGCCCAGGATACTTTGGGCAGGCTGTATTTCGTATCCTGCCCCCATAAACAGGATTATGCACTGCCTGCTTTGTGTATGAATCAGGACCAGTATATTACGGCATGCCCGGGTATGTTCTATCAGGTAAATGTGACCCTCCTTTTGGGGAAAATGCGCTATACGCTGACAGACGAGATGGGAAATTGTTATGAAGCGGCGAATTGTGAAAGCAATACGGAATATATAGATAATTTCCTTCCCTGTACGAAGACCGAGTACGAAAATATATCTATGCAAATGGTCAGTATTGCTCCGGTTTTGGAGGAAGGAGCGAGCAGTGCACTTTCGCCGCTGCCTCTTCCTGGGCCATCGGGCTGTCTCTATGCCATTAACATTAAGAATACGGGCAGCGGGGTATTCAGCGGAACGGTTGCTCTTAGCTTGGAAAATCGTTTTGCAGAACCCTATGAGCTTGCCGGCAGCCCAGTTGAAGAACGAACCTTTTCCATGGAACATCAGCGGGTGGATAAGGGGCTGTTGATGCTGTATGGTGAAGACGGAGCTGCCGCGGTCCATATGGAGGAGGGAATCTGGAATCAGGAGATGGTTTCAGAGCGAAAAATAAAATTGGCGCCACAGGAAGAAATCACAATTACATCCAGGATTGCTGTAGCTGAAAAAAAAGATGATCTGAATGAGAGCTTATGTATTTTGTACAGAAAGAATGTTGATGAATGGATCAAAATTACTTCCCGTTTTTGGAAAAGCAGACTTGGAAAGCTGCAGGTAAATGCACCGGAATGTTCAACAATTCTGGAAATGCAAAGGGATGTGGTTATAAGAAGTATTCTGGATAATTTCAATTGCCTGCAGGCAGACAGAAAAGGACAGTTGTGCGTTCACTGGCAGGGAGCACCTTCTCATAATATAGGGAGATTCTGGGGGATTGATTTTGAGCCTACGGCAGTCAGTGTCATGTACATAATGCCCGAATTGGGGAGAATGCTGCTGGAATACATAATTAGCAGAAATGAACCTGGTTATTCCAAATATCAGGATCATTCCACCCCTATTTTGTGTGCACCTCTAATCATAGCCAGGAAATATTATGAACTTACAGGGGACATTAAATGGATTAGAGAAAGGGCAGGTCTCTGGGAAAAACTGAAGGAAATCTACAGAAAGCTGATATCATTTAAGGCTTCGGATTCAAACCTGATTTCTTCACACTTTTCAAGCGATGGACTTGTCATGAACCGATATGACAATGGAACAAATGTGAAGATCTGGTATGGAATTGAAGGATTTGCCAGCCTGGCAGCCATACTGGAAGATGAGACCGCGGGGGAGTCAAAAGAATTCTCAGATAAAATGAAGACAGACATACAGAACCTTCTGGAATCGGAGGGGCCTTTTGGACGGCAGATAAAAGGAGGTATTAACGGAGGTAAGAATTTAAAGGAAGATAACAGGGAATCTTTTTATTTAAATCCGGACCTTTGCTATTATGATGGCGAAGATTCTGCCAGCTGTATGGCACCGGTATATGGCATATATCCTTTTGATTATGCACCATGGATAAATTATCACAGATTTGCCAGATCATTATTTGCCAGTAATTATAATCCTGAGATGAATACACTCCGCTGGTTCCCCTATGGGGGTGCAAATGATGGGACAGCATATGTTTCACAGCTGGGAGGAAGTGTGACCAGAGCTGAACAGAAGGCAGGTCTTGTAAATATGCTGGAATACTGCGTGGACAACACCGGTTCCATCTACTGGTGGCCGCTGGGGAAAAATTTTGTCAGAAGAATAAGCAGATGCAGCCAGGGGCAGGGATTCCTGGTGTGGCAGTATCTGCAGCAATGGATTGGAATTTTTGCGGATACGGGGAACAGGAGCATCAGAATATCACCACAGGGACTGCCACAGGAAATTATCTGGGAAAACGGACGGGTCGGGAGTTTTGTATTTGATTTCTATTACAAGGAAGAAGAAGAGACTACCATGGTCAGGCTGGTAAATAAAGGATCCTTAAAGTGGTCGGTGAAAATTGGATTTCGCGAACATGGTTCCGGAGCAGGAGCCGTGGCAGTTGAGGAGAAGAGATGGCTGGATCCATATGGGACAATAGAAGTTAAAACAAAAACCGGAAGTGCGGTACATCAGACAGAAGCAGAGATTGAACGGACAGAATGTGCTGCTGCCTGCGGGGAGAAGGAGCATAGCCTGGACCACATCGGATATCACATGCCATTATACGAGATACAAGACAGGTCCATCATTACAATGCAATATGTTCTGTATACGAAAAAGGAAATGGAAGATGTCAGCATCACTGTTAAAGGCGCTTCCGGTTGGAAGTTTGCGGAGAAGAAAGAAGGCATATGGGATGAACTGGGGCAAATGAACAACACAGAACTTCGGGTTAACCTTAGAAAATGCAAGCCCTGGAAACGCCATGTAATTCCATTCTGGGTAGAGCTAAATGAGGATGAGAATCACAGGGAAGTATGGTTCCAGCGCCATCCTCTGGCGATGTGGAAGCAGGAGGATGAAGATGTCTTATATGTTCAATCTTTATGGCAGAAGCCGGAGGAGAGATTGGTTGTCAGGCTCAGATGGAAGGAAGATGGGATTCAACTGGAAGAAGAGAAGACAATTTGGATTCGTTATTTCACAGAAAATGATATGAAAATCAGGGTAAATAAAATTCTGGGCGGGCGGAATGTGTGTGACTAAATGTTTAATAAAAAGAACGATCAAATAGAATCAAACAGAGATGGCAGTCTGGTATCTGATTCTGGCTGTGGAATTTAATAGCTGTGAACCGGTAGTTTAGGACCGGGCATATATGATAATTAATTATCATATATGCCCGGTTTTTTGTGCATGTCCTCCAAATGTTTGATACGTGGTAAACAGCACACTTTCGTGGTAAATGGTAAATAGGCAGAAGGTCCTTTCTTGTATAATAGTTATTAGATATTTGATAAAAGGAAATATTAATATGGAAAAAAATAATGACTTTTTTATCCGCTCTACTTTCCGAACTTATCTGATTCCATCTATCCTGGCACTACTTGGAACCACGATTACGGTCTTAATAGACAGTGTTATTATTGGTAATTTCATAGGTGAAAAGGGATTGGCGGCGCTTAATCTGGTGAAGCCGGTATATTTTACATTTATGACGTTGGGGTCCCTGATCAGTGTGTGGGCAGCGGCAAATGCATCGGTCTATATTGGCAAAGAGGATCGAAAGAGCTGTGATAATATGGCTTCTCTGGCACTCATTTTATCTCTTGTGGCAGGACTTCTGGTTACAATTCCCGGATTGGCTTTCCTGCCGGCTATTGTCCATGGGCTGGGGGCACAGGGGGAATTATATGAGATGGCGTATGACTACGCTTTCGTTATGATGGCGGGGGGACTGTCGGTTGTTTTGATGTACTATCCCTTTAATTTTTTAAGAGTAAGCGGGCGTCCCCGGATGGGTGTCGTGATGTTTATGCTTATGGCTGTTCTGAATGTGGTGTTGGATCTGGTTTTCCTGCTGGTGTTTCATATGGGGATGGGCGGGATGGCATTTGCTTCCGTATTGAGTACGGCGATTGCGGACATTGCCGGTTTTTTGTTTTTAAGATTCCCAAGCCGCTGTTTTCCGTTGCAGAAGCCATTCCTGGTGTGGAAAAGCATGAAGGAAATTGTGGTTACAGGCAGTTCCATGGCATTGAATAATTTCTGCAATATTATCCGCACGATGGTTTTAAACTGGATTTTATTCCGGGCATTTGGAAACAATGCCATTACTGCATTTGCTATGACGGCTACGGTGGGGAGTTTTATTACAGCGGTTATCTCAGGAGTATCCCAAACAATTACGCCGCTGATCGGAGTCTTTTACGGGGAAAAAGATAATACAAGTATCCGGACTACGATGAAAATGGCTTTTCAAAGTGGAATCGGCATTATCCTGGCTGTAACGGTGGTGATAATAATATTTCCACGGCAAATCTGCCAAATGTTTGGGATACAGGGAGAGGAAGTCCTTGCCTTATCTGTGGCGGCTCTCATTTGCTATGCGCTTAGCCTGGCTTTGTCGATGGTAAACAATATATTTATTTTTTTGTTTTTTACGACCGGCAGAAATCTGCTGGCAAATGTAATTACATTTTTCAGGGCATTCGGGTTTGTTACTCTTTTTGCAATGCTTTTTTCAGAAGCTGGTTTTTTAATGGGAGTGTGGTCTTGTTTTATCCTTGCGGAAGCAGCGGCTTTTCTTGTGATGCTCATGTGGGTGGGGCTCGTGTGTATCAGAAATAACAAATTTTCCGGGCTGTATTTACTGGACAGAACCTTTGAGGACAAAGGAAAATATCTTTCTTTTTCGGTACCCAATAGAGTAGAGGAAGCGGTGGATGCTTCCATAAAGATCAATACTTTTTGTAAAGAAAACCAGTTGGATGAGAAGACGGCAATGATGCTTAGTTTGTCTCTAGAAGAAATGCTGGTTATTATTTTCGACCATTGTTTTGAAGAAAAAGAGACACAGTTTGTGGATATCCGCATTTTTGTAATGCCGGGAACAGTAGTGCTCCGTATGCGAAATGGAGGAAAGATCTTTGATCCTGTTCTGTATTATGAGAAGAAAAAAGAGCAGGCAAAAGGCAAATTGCTGGATGATGACAGCCTTGGAATACGGCTTATTGTGAAAAAGGCAGAACAGGTATCGTTTAATCGAACATTTGGCGTCAATAATCTGACGATTGTAATTAAGACTGTATAGCTTTTAGATGACCTTAGACGTTATCGTGAAAGCCTTGAGTACACATGGAAAAGGAGCAGATAAAAGATGCAGGTACATCATAGAGAAACAGGTGAGCGTTTGGAAATTTCTTTTCGGACGTTAGAGGACAGGGATGCTGAGGGCGTTATTGAGTGTATCCGGGATGAGTATGGGGAAACTTATTTTAAAAGGGATTTTTATAATCCGGAGTTTATTCGGGAAGAACACAGGGAAGGAATTATTACGTTTCTCGTGGCGGTGACGGATATGGAAGATGTGGCGGGCGTAATGATCTTGAAAAAGTTTTTTCCCTATGAGTGTATGATCGAAATTGCAACGCAGATATTCAAAAAGAAGTACCGGGGATATGGGCTGGCGGAGCATATGTTTGATTATGGCATGACTTTACTTCGTGAGATGCCCTGTTCAGCGGTCTATTCCCTTCCCGTTACTTTTCACGCGATATCCCAGCGGTTATTGCGGATGAGGGGGCTAATTGGCTGCGGCTTTATTTTTTCAGTTTTTGATATGGAGAAGATACAACAGTCCTATGGAAAGCGAAGGAATCTCAAGCACTCACAGGGGATTCAGATTCTGGCAAAGGATAAAACCAATGCGGGAACACTGTATATACCATCGGAACAAAAGGGATTTGCCGGATGGCTGTATAAAAAGCTGGGTGTAACCTTTCATTTGGCGGATGTGCCGGAGGATAGGGCGTGGAATGCAGGAGACTGCACTGGCATCTGTGGGAATAGGAGTGAGTCGGACCCACACGCTGCCTGCCAGGTAATGAAGACCATTGATTGGGTGCAGAGCAGCGCGGCAATCACGATCTATAGAACCGGCGGAGGACTGAAGGATTATGTGGACACGATATTGGAAGAGTATGGAGGCCTTGTGAATTTTACGATAAATGCATTTCTGAATGTAAACGATCCCGGGGCGGTTGACGCATATTTCCTGTTGAAAGAGAAAGGCTTCTTTTTTGCCGGATTTAAGCCTCTCTGCAGTGAAAATGAATTTATGGTTATGCATAATCCCCTGGAGGTTCCGATTAATTTTGAGAATTATGTATTAACGGAAGAATTCCGTGATCTGAGCCAATATGTGGAAGTGTTTTATGAGGAAAGGCAAAAGGGCGGTATGGGAGGCAGGAATGATGAAGCATAATATCAGGAAAAAGGTTACTGCGGCAACCATTTTAGTAGCAATGGCAGCAATTGTTATCATCAGTGGGGTAACGGTTTATGGAATGCTTTCTATGAAATCCCACACGGTACAGACAAGCAAAGAACTGGGACATCAGGCGGGGGATGATGCCAAAGCGGCATTAATCAGTCAGGCAAAACAAAAAATTGCAGACGTTGCCCGGGAAAAAGCCAAATATATCGAAACAAAATTTAATTTTACGAAGACATACGTAGAAACCATAGCGGATACCATGACATCTATTTACGATAATCCGGATGAATATCCGGACCGGTCTGTACAGGAGCCTGTAAAAGGAAATACAAACCTGACGGCCCAACTGATGTTTTCTTCCACCGTTAAGGATAAGAACGATCCGGATATACAGTCTGAAATACATAAAATAGCTAATATCAAGGATATTTTGGTGCAGATCAATGGCCATGACGAGGTAGTGGCATCCACTTATGTCGCTACGAAATCCGGAATTGTAATAATGGCGGATTATATTTCTTCGGCAAAGTTTGATGAAGGTTCAGATGTGCCGAATCCATATGAAGCATTTTTGCGTCCCTGGTATCAAAAAGCAGTGGATGAACAGAAGCTTATTTTCACCGATATCATTAAGGACATCCATGGAGGGGGCTCCGCAATTATCTGTGCAAAGCCTTTCTATAAAGGAGAGGAATTCATGGGAGTTGCCGGGGTAGGCTCCTATCTGACGGATATCAATGATGTGGTAATGAATACGGAGGTGGGGAAGTCCGGTTATGCATTTCTCATCGACAGCGCCGGAAAGGTCAACATATCCTCAAAAGAAAGCGGTGAAGTAGGGGCTGACCCGGATCACGTAACAGATCTTCGCCAGAGTGACAATACAGAACTGGCAGAAGCGGTCACGAAGATGGTGGCTGGGGAAAGCGGGATTGCAGAAGTAACCATAGATGGCAAAAAGGTATACCTAGCATATGAACCGCTGACAACTCTGGGCTGGAGCTTTGCAACTGTCATTGAACAGGAGGAAGTTATTGCTCCGGCGCTTGAGAGCCAGGACGGAATTATGAAACTGACGAATGGTGCAATCAGCCAGATTAACCAGAATATCGGGATGGTACTGATCATCTTAATCATCTTAATCCTGATTGTATTACTGGCGATCTTCTTTTTGAGCACTTCTGTTGCTAAAAAAATAACGGATCCCATTGTGCGAGTTACCCAGGCAGTACAGGGAGTGGGAGATGGTAATCTGGAATACAATCTGGAAATCCATACCGGAGATGAAACAGAAGAGCTTTCCAATGCGTTTCAGGAAATGACATTAAAATTAAAAGAGTACATCAGGAACCTGACAGCAGTGACGGCGGAAAAGGAACGAATCGGAGCGGAGTTAAATGTGGCAACCCAGATTCAGGCAAGCATGCTTCCCTGCATTTTTCCTGCTTTCCCGGAGCATAAAGAATTTAATGTATATGCAACGATGCAGCCGGCTAAAGAAGTTGGGGGAGACTTTTATGATTTCTTTCTGACGGACGATAATCATCTTGCCGTAGTAATGGCAGACGTATCAGGTAAAGGTGTTCCGGCTGCGCTGTTTATGGTTATTGCAAAGACTTTGATTAAAAATCATACCCAAAATGGGGAAGAACCCTGTGAGGTTTTTACCAATGTGAATAAACAGTTGTGTGAAAATAATCAGGCGGGGATGTTTGTTACTGCATGGATGGGTATTCTGGAATTAGACAGCGGCCTGTTTACTTATGTTAACGCAGGGCATAACCCGCCTCTTCTGAAGCGGAAAGGGCAAAGCTTTGCCTACCTGAAAAGCAGACCGGGATTCGTACTGGCAGGTATGGAGGGAATCCGTTATCGGCAGAACCAGATTCAGCTGAATCAGGGAGATCTGCTGTATCTGTACACAGACGGCGTTACGGAAGCTACGGACATTTATAATGAACTCTATGGAGAAGCGCGGCTGCAGGAAATCCTGGATAAAAATGCAGGCCTTCCTTTGGAAGAAATATTAAAAAATATCAAAAACAATATAGATCTGTTTGTAAAAGGAGCTCCCCAATTTGATGATATTACAATGCTTGCATTAAAGATCCATGAAAGAGATGAAAGAAAGCTGGAGGTGTGAGATGAAAGAATTGACCGTACCGGCAAAAACGGACCGGCTGGATCAGGTACTGGAATTTATAGAAGAAGAATTAAACAAAACAGACTGCCCGGCAAAAGTGAAAATGCAGATTAAAGTTGCAGTGGAAGAAATCTACGTTAATATTGCAAATTATGCATATCCCTCCAGGGCGGGTATTGCAACAATCCGCTGTCAGATTACAGATGATCCGAAGCAAATGGTGATCCACTTTATTGATTTTGGAACACCTTACAATCCTTTGCAAAAGGAAGACCCGGACATCACTCTGAGTGCTGAGCGAAGACAGATAGGGGGACTTGGGATACTCATGGTGAAGAAAATAATGGATCATTTATCCTATCGGTACGTGGGGAGAAAAAACATTCTGACCTTAAAGAAAAACATTTAAAAAAGCAAAAGAGAGGTGTAAAAATGATAGACTTGCGTAAGGAAAAGGCTTTTAAAATGGTGTATGAACATTATTATGACTATATATATAATTATTTTTACTATCACACTTTTCAGAGAGAAGTTACAGAAGACCTGACCAGTATTACCTTTATGAAAGTGTTGGAAAAAGGAAACCTCTATGATGAAGAAAAGGCCAAAGTTGTAACCTGGCTTTTAACGATTGCAAAAAATGTATGGGTGGATCATTTGCGGAAGAAGAGGAAAGGGATTATATCGATGGATGATTTGATTGATCAGAATGTTTCAGCGGAAAATGAAACTTACATCCAGGTTGAAAATCAGATAGATATACAAAGATTGCTTGGCAATCTGTCCCAGAGGGAAAGAATGATTATTGTCCTTCATTATTATATGAATTTATCCTATGGTGAAATAGCAATGCAGCTGGATATCTCTGAAAAGTGCGCCAGTGTAACAGCAAGCAGAACACTAAAGAAAATAAAAAATAAATTGGAAAAATCTAAAAATTAATGTAGGGAATGTAGTTGTTGTTACGTATATATATACAGAAAAGAAAACATAAGAAGGTGATAACATGTATGCAAAATTAGCGGAACCATACGCGCTAAGAGGGTGGAAGAATCTTCCCTATGCAATTATAAGAACTGACAGTGGTACAATTAATTTTCTCGAGCAGGATGGTTTTCAGGTTTTGGAATTTTGCAATGGAAAAATAGATTTAGATGCGGTTATGTTAAGTAAAAAGCAGAAACAGTTTTTCGGTGAATTAAAGGATAAAGGGATTATCACTGTTTCTGATAAACCAATGGAACTATCTTGCATTCAGGAATACAGGAAAGCAGATAATACATACATAAAGGCCATTCACTGGTCTGTTACCGGAAGATGTAATCTAAAGTGCAGGCATTGTTATATGAGTGCCCCGGATTACCGTTATCATGATATGAATACGGAAGAATGTTTTTCAATGATTGAGCAGTTCCGGGAAGCAAATGTCAGTGTGATTTCCATATCTGGTGGTGAGCCATTTCTTCGTAAAGATTTTTTTCGGATTGTGGACAAAATTCTGGAATCGGGAATAGCCATATCACAAATTTATACAAATGGGATTTTAATTTCAAATGATATTTTAAAAGAGTGCGAAAAACGCTCATTTAAGCCGGAATTTGTCCTTAGTTTTGATGGTGTAGGGCAGCATGACTGGATGCGGGGCATTGAGGGAACGGAAGAAAAAACAATAGAGGTTATACGAAAACTGAAAAAATGTGGATATCGGGTCATGATTGAATCTGCTATTTGCAGAAAAAATATAGATGGACTGAAAGCCACGTATGAACTTCTTAGAGATCTGAAAATTGATTTTTGGAAAACTTCGCTGGTATTTGAAGCCGGAAAATGGAAAGAAAATAATCAGGGAACGCCCCTTCAGACAGAAGAACTGTATGAGGAGTACCTGAAAATTGTGCAGATATACAAGGCGGATAAGGCGCCAATGGGGATACAGCTGGATGGATTTTTTGCATGCCAAAAAGGGAATATAGAAGGTTATGGCAGTCCATATCAAAGATATGGCGGTAATAGGGAATGCGAGAATGCAAGTTCCTGTCTAAATTGCAGAATACATCCATATCTTTTGCCGGATGGAACATTTCTTCCCTGTCCATCGATGACGGATTCAGAGATTGAAGGAAATATGCCTAATCTATTACAGACAACGGTAACCGATATTTATAAAAATATTGAGAATCCATTTTTTCGTCTGGCATCGATAAAGTTAAAAGAAGTAATTCATGCAAATGAAGACTGTAGAAATTGTGAATATAGGTACGATTGCGGCGGAGGATGCAGGGCTATGAGCATGTTTTCCGGCAATGGAGTAATGGGAAAAGCTGATATCCTTTGCACTTTTTTTAGAAAAGGTTATCCGCAGGAGATTAAAAGCCTTATTTTTCAAACAGATAAATAAAACTTATTTCTATTATAGTAATAAATTTTTATATGGCATATGGTGTTATTTAAATTAATATTATGAAATAAAATGTTTCTATCAGAATCAAATACCGCTGATATTCCATAATTAAAATTTATATATAAACAATAATAAAAAATGGATATGATGATATCCGGATCAGAGTGTAAGGAGGATTATGTAATGTGCGAAGAAAAGAAAGATGAAATTTTAAAAGATGAAGAATTAGACAAGGTGGCTGGTGGTGGTACAGCAGGTGATATTGGCAAAATAGTTGGCGAAAAAGTCCTCGAAAAAATAGTAGGCGACGTTTTAGATAACACCAATACCGGAAGAAGTGATTATAAGGATGGGGTTAAGTCGGGAAGAAAGTTTTAATTTATTTACTGTTACATAATGGATTTTCTTAAAATCAAAATAAAAAATCAAAGAAGAAAAGGAGAATTAAGATGAACAATTTAAAAAAGTTTTATGAAGAAGTTGAGAAAAATGCAGAATTAAAAGAGGAGTTAGTAAAATTAAACAAAGAGGCAGAAGGTAAAGAAATTGATGAAGCAGCGATCAAAGCAAAGTTAATCGACGCTGCAAAAAAATATGATCTTTCATTATGTGAAGCTGATTTTAATGCTGAAGAAGGTGAATTAAATTTAGATGATCTGAAAGCAGTTGCAGGTGGAGCAGGCGGATGTTTCATTTCCAATGCAGGATGCAGTTTATTTGGAGAGATTACAGACGGTGGCGGATGTATTATCATCGGAGCATACGTATAAGTTTCTATTTAATGACAGTTAGTTATTCATAAAATAAAGTTTATTGAACCGGGGATGTGATAACGATCCATCATCCGGTTTCAATAAACTTTATTTTTGCTGTAGGGAAAAGTCCGCTTTAAGCGTATATATAGATAGTGACAGGAGATAGACCAGATGACCAGATTCAGATTTATTTTTTTGCCTGATTTTAAGCCACTTTGAGTACGGGAGAGAAGGAAAAGAGGATGGAAGATTTAGAAAAATTATTAATAGGATTATTGAATGCTCAGAATCCCGCGAGTCATTCAAAGGAATTTAAGAGCAGTCTTTGGGATGAATTGCAAGAAAGATTGCAAGAAAGTATGCAGCAGGAAGAACTGGATTTTGAGGAGCTTGATATGGTGGCAGCAGGAGTGAGAAATCAGGAAATTTTAAAAAAGCATTGTAGTAGGAAGGAGAAAAGTTATGAGTAAAAAAAGTATTTTCAGACAAAGAAGCCTTGATACAGTAGAGTCTCCGGAACAGCTGGATGAGTATATCCGGGTATCGAATCCCAGCATCTGGATTGTATTGGCTGCCCTTATTATCCTGGCAGCAGCCCTTGTTGTATGGAGTCTGGTAGGATCTTTACCCCAGACATTGGCGGCTAAGGGCATTACGGTTTCCAAAAATTTGGTTCAGTGTTATGTAGATGCATCAAAATTAAATGAAGATCTGACGGGATGTAAGGCAAATGTCGTACTTCCGGACGGTGCCAGTGTGGAAGGGATTGTAAAGTCAGTAAGCAATAATCCTTATTCATTGGAAGAAATAGCGCAGTCCTTAAAAAGTGACTGGGTTGTTGAGAATGTGGCTGTTGGAAACTATGCTTATCAGGTAGATGTGGAACTTCCCAAAGAAGTAAGGCAGGATGTTCTGGCTAATGTGACACTGGTAACAGCGGAAGTTAAGCCTATTGTATTTTTACTGAATTAGGAGGTGCGCCGTGGCAGATAAACAAAAGAAATGTGTCAAAGTGCCTGTAATCATGCAGATGGAAGCTTTGGAATGCGGAGCAGCGTGTCTGACAATGATTATGGCGTACTATAAGAAATGGGTGCCCCTGGAACAGGTAAGGGTAGATTGCGGGGTATCCAGAGACGGTAGTAAAGCATCCAATATGGCAAAGGCAGCAGGTGCATATGGGCTGCAGGTAAAAGCCCATCGCTACAGTGTGGAATCGGTGCGTTCCAAGGTGACTTATCCGGCTATTATCCATTGGAATTTTAATCACTTTGTAGTACTGGACGGATTTAAGAGAGGAAAAGCAATTATCAATGATCCGGCACGGGGAGTTGTAGAAATATCTCCCGAAGAATTTGATAAGGCATTTACCGGAGTATGCCTGGAGTTAGAACCAGGTGAGCAGTTTGTAGCTGATGGCAAAAAAGAAAGTGTATTGGAATTCGCCAGAAAAAGGATGCAGGGAAGTAAATTATCAATAGTTTTTGTAATGATGACTACGGTTCTGACGGCATTTGTAAGCTTATTAACCCCGGTTTTTTCAAGAATATTTACCGATAACATTCTGACCGGTCAGAATACACAATGGCTGTCTGGTTTTCTTGCATTTTTGGCTGTTATCATCGTATTCCTGTTAGTTGTAGGCATGATAAATGAAATCTACATATATAAGATCAAAGGGAAGATGGCAATTGTATCAAATTCAACTTTTATCTGGCATACGCTGCATCTTCCGATGACGTTTTTTTCCCAGAGGATGGCAGGCGACATTGCCAGCAGACAGCTTTTAAATGATGATATTGCAGAAACACTGGTTGGACGAATCGCTCCGATGTTGATAAATATGGTTCTTTTGATCTTCTATCTGATTATTATGCTGCGCTATAGTGTGGTACTTTCACTGGTTGGTTTTGCAGCAATTGCAGTGAATCTGGTGCTGGCAAATATTATTTCCCAAAAGAGAATCCATATTACCAGAACGCAGATGCGTGACCAAGGTAAGCTAAACGCTTCTACGGTATCCGGAATCGAAATGATAGAGACAATTAAGGCTGCAGGAGCGGAAAGTGGATTTTTTGAACGCTGGTCCGGATTTCAGGCATCTGTAAATAAGGCAAAGGTTGAATTTGCTTTGACAAACCAGTTTTTAGGAGGAATTCCAGCGTTAGTACAGCAGCTTTCAGGAGTTATAATCCTGGCATTGGGCGTTTGGATGATCATAAAAGGCAATTTTACGGCAGGTATGCTGTTGGCATTCCAATCTTATATGACACAGTTTCTAATGCCAGTAAATGATTTGCTGGAAACGGGGCAAAAATTGCAGGAGATGCGCACTTCTATGGAACGCGTGGATGATGTTATGAAATATAAAGAGGATGTCGTATTTTCTTCCATTAAAAATACGGATGATGTGTTTGAAAAACTGGATGGAAGCGTGGAATTTAGAAATGTTACGTTTGGATATTCCAGATTAGAAGAGCCCCTTTTAAAAGACTTTAACCTATCGGTAAAAAGTGGGTCGAAAGTAGCGCTGGTTGGCTCGTCAGGTTGTGGTAAATCAACCATAGCCAAACTCGCCTGCGGATTATATGAACCATGGTCAGGTGAGATTTTGTTCCAGGGAAAAACAATGAAGGATATTCCCAAAGAAATTTTTAATTCTTCTTTATCCGTAGTGGACCAGGATATAACCATGTTTGAAGATAGTATTGGAGATAATATTAAAATGTGGGATAAATCCATTGAAGATTTTGAAATGATTATTGCAGCGAGAGATGCGCAGATTCATACTGATATTATGACAAGAAAAGGCGGATATGGGCATTCCGTCTCCGAAGGAGGAAAGAATTTCAGCGGGGGTCAGCGCCAACGGTTTGAGATCGCTCGTGTTCTTGCACAGGATCCGACAATTGCCATATTAGATGAAGCAACATCGGCACTGGATGCTAAAACGGAATACGAAGTTGTCAAAGCAATTCAAAAGAGAGGAATTACCTGTATCATTGTTGCACACCGATTATCTACAATTCGTGACTGTGATGAAATTATTGTTCTTGATCATGGCAGGGTTAAGGAACGGGGTACGCATGAAGAATTGTATCATTTGAACGGTTACTATACACGGTTAATTACTACAGAATAGGAGGGCAGGTTATGGGTTGGTTTGACAGTCAGGTAAAAGAGCGGCTGCGATATGATGCAGGCGAGATGCAGAAATCCTATGCAAAGCTTGCCGGAGTCGTTGGGAAGAAAGAAAAGATTGACTATGGTCAGCTTAAAGAAAATGGGCAGGCAAAAGATGCGCTCTCAAAAATCTGTAAATACTTTCGAATAGAAAAAACGGAAATCCCTGAAAATGTGGTTGATATACATGAACAGATTCAATTTCTCTTTGAACCATCCGGTGTAATGTGGCGGCATATGCGCCTAAGGGGGAAATGGTGGAAAGACAGCATGGGACCAATCCTTGGAGAGACAAAGGAAGGAAAGCCGGTTGCCTTGATACCAAAAGCTTTTAGCGGCTACCGTTATTTTGATTATGAGAGCGGGAATGAGATTAAGGTGGATGCTCATATTAATGAGATGCTCAAAGAAGATGCTATTTGTTTTTACAAACCACTTCCCCAGAAAGAACTCACAGGAAAGGATCTGATCATCTTTTTACTGGGCAATATTGGCATGGATGATAAATTACTTCTTGGTTTTGCAGCACTTGCGGTAACGCTGCTGGGCTTAATTACACCGGCAGCCAACACGCTTATTTTCAGCCATATTATTCCAGCCGGACAGATGTCTATGGTATTGTCTGTCTCATTTTTGCTTTTTGGTGCCGCAATATCGACCTTTTTAATGAATATAACAAAAACACTGGTTCAGACAAAAATAGAGACAAAGATGAGTGTAATTCTGGAAAGCGCCGTAATGGGACGGGTAATTAATATGCCTGTTCAGTTTTTTAAGAATTATAATTCCGGAGATTTGGCTAACCGGGTACGCGCCCTGGAGAATATATGCAGCATTCTTGCAAATGGTGTGCTGGGTATGGGATTGATGGCGGTCTTCTCCCTGAGCTATATTCTGCAAATTATCCAGATTTCTCCGCAATTGGCAGCAACTGCATTTCTGGTTATCTTAATGCAGCTAATCATTGCATTTTTGGGGGCATGGGGACAGATTCGGGTATTGCGAAAAAAGATTCGTGCATCCTCCAAAGTTGAAGGGGTGATTTTCGCTCTTTATTCCGGTATTCAAAAAATCAAAATGTCCGGAAGTGAAAAGAGGGCATTTGTAAAATGGGCAGGTGTGTATCATGATGAGGCGGATGCAGATTATAATCCACCTCTGATGGTTAAGATTCAAAAAGCAGTTTCACCGGCTGTGGCATTGTTCGGGACGTTGTTGATCTATTGGGTTTCCGTGAAAAGTGCAATTTCGGTAGCAAATTATGTTGCTTTTAATGTAGCTTACGGTATGGTTAGTACAGCGATTCTATCGCTGGTAGCCACGGTATCAACGGTAGCCATGATTAAGCCCATCCTGGAACTGGCACAGCCAATTCTCAAAACCCCGCCGGAAATCAGCGAAAACAAAGAGATCGTAAAATCGGTCTCAGGAACTATTGAATTAAACCAGGTTTCTTTTCGCTACCAGGAAGACACACCGTTAATTATTGATGATCTGAGTCTGAAAATAAACCGGGGCCAGTATGTGGCAATTGTAGGGACCACTGGCTGCGGGAAATCTACCCTGATGCGCCTGATGCTGGGATTTGAGAAACCGGATACCGGAGCTGTTTATTATGATGGCAGGGATATCCAGAAGGTGGATTTGAAATCCCTCAGGCGGCAGATCGGCGTGGTCATGCAGAATGGAAAACTTTTTAGCGGAGACATTTTTTCCAATATTACTATTTCAGCCCCGTGGCTGGCTTTGCAGGATGCATGGGACGCTGCGGAAAAGGCAGGAATAGCACAGGATATCCGTGAAATGCCAATGGGGATGTTCACAATGATTGGAGAAGGAGCCGGAGGGATTTCGGGGGGACAGCGCCAGCGGTTAATGATTGCCAGGGCCATTGCACCGAAACCAAAAATTCTGATGCTGGACGAGGCAACGTCTGCCCTTGACAATATTACCCAGAGACAGGTATCGGATGCGCTGGCAGAATTAAAAAGCACCAGAATCGTCATAGCGCACAGGCTTTCTACCATTAAGGCCTGTGACCGGATCATTGTATTGGATAAAGGCCGGATCATTGAGGATGGAACCTATGAGGAATTAAATGCAAAGGGCGGATTTTTCTCAGAATTGGTAAAGAGACAGCAGATCAAAGCGGAGGAATAGATCGGCTTATTTTATAAAAGATGTGGTAAGTGGCAGAGTTTCGTGGTAAATGGTAAGCCGGACAGCCGGAATTTTATTTATAATTGAAAGTAACATGGAATTACACAGGTGCAGTGACAGGGCGGGAAGTTTCTCCTTTTCTGCCATTGCATTTGTATAATAGGGCTGGAAGAAAATAAAATGAGGAAAGGATGCCACCAGTGATTCTTTCAACCGGTCAGAGCGTGGCAGTATTGCATGCAGTTGCGATACATAATGAGGATGAAAATGAACATTATAAAGGTAAATGAAGGATGTAAGTTATTATTGGAATTAGAAGGGCGTCTGGACACAATGACAGCGCCACAGCTGGAAAAAGAGCTGGAGGATTCGCTTAAGAATGTTGCAGAACTGGTTCTGGATATGGAGAAGCTGGACTATATTTCTTCAGCCGGATTACGTGTCTTGTTAGGAGCACAGAAGCAAATGAACCGCCAGGGATCTATGGAACTGCATCATGTATGTGAAGAGGTACAGGATGTTTTTGATATGACAGGATTCAGCGATATCCTCACAATCGTGTAATGAAAAAGAACAGAGCCCCTTTTTAGGGGCGTTTTTTATAGTCCTTTTTATCGGGAATGTTCATGATCCATTGGTAACAGTATCGATGTCCGGAATTCATTTTGCAAAGTCTCAAATTTTATTATGCCGTTGTATTGCTCAACAGCAGCTCGAATACTTAATATGCCCAGACCGGATTCTTTCCGGTCTCTTTTATCGGATAAGAATCCACCTTTTGAGTCAGCCAGGGCGAGCGTGTCGCATTTGTTATCAATAGTGATAGAAAGCATAAAGCCTATAGGCTGAATACATATCTGAATGCGGGCTTCACCTTTTGCCATGTGTTTTGATGCCTCCAATGCATTTTCCAGGCTGTTTCCTAATATGATACACAAATTGATTTCAGATATCCCGCCCAAATCATCCGGCAGATTGATCGCTGTTTTTGTGGGAATTTCATCCTGTTTAGCAAGTATCAGATAATGAACCAGAATAGAATTAACGGCATGATTCTGACATAATATTATATTTGAAGCAGATTTAAAATGATTTTCGAATTGATCCAGATACCGTAAAAGGCTTTCCTGTTCATGGCTTTCAGCCAGGGAGCGGATCGTAAGTATGTGGTGTCTAAGGTCATGACGGTTTTTGGCAGCACTCTCGATGGATGAAATCAGACGCTGGTATTGTTCCTGCTGCACCTCTAACTGGCGCTTATCATATCGTTCCTGTTCTTTTAGAATCAACATATTGCGGTATACAGATATGGTTTCTGAAAACAGAATGCTGAATAGTAAAAGTACTACGATAAATCCGGCTATTTCTAAAGGCCAACCCGCAACAATCGGTTCATAAAGAGGGAAGATGCGGTCGATCGCCAGAGCCGATCCCATAAGTCCAAAGCAGGCTAAAAGACGCCTGGAATATCTGGTTTTATCTAAAATGGCAGTCATGGTGCTGAGTACGAGATAACCAGCCGCAATCCATTTGTAGTACATTAATAATTTACTGTAGAGAAGCATGGCATTAATGCTGTCCTTCCAGTAAAGGGGCATTATGAGGACAATCACACATATAAGCAGACTGACAGCAGACATTGGATAGCGGTATTTTCCAGGTATCCGGCAAATATTACCCTGCTGTAAAATCAGTATAAATAACATGGCATACAAACTAAAAGATTCTAATCGGTACCAGAAAGTACTGTCTAATCCTAAGGTATGAATTAATGGATAGCTGATGTATCCCGCATAAAAAATGCAGAGTAAAAAGAACAGGACAGCATTTTTTACTTGCTTGCTTTTCAGCTGTGTGAGCAGATAAAAGCATCCAATGAGGAGTGTAACCGTAAATGCCATGGTATATATGAGAAGCCTTAGAATAAAAAGCTTTGTAACGATGGAGGGGTTACCAATGGCCGGAGGATAAGTAAGGCCGCTGTACAGACTGTCCAAATCGGTTGCCTGTATCACGATTTCAATTTTATCGGATGCCGGTATCGTAATCAGGGTGTTGGCAATACCTCTCTGAAAATTATCAGGCTCCACTGTTCCAAATGATGAAACTAGCGATCCATTTATCCAGATACGGCATGAAGAATAAATCTCCGGAAGCTCCAGCATCCTGGGTGAAGCGGTATCAGTAAGGATGGTAATACGGTATGTTGCACTGCCATGGGGGCTTTTTTCTTTATCGCCCAGTTCAAAGCCTCCATGCTGTCCGATTGATACATAATCACTGCAAATGGGTGTCCGGGAATGAAATTCATCAGGTGAAAGAAGCTGGTACTGGTAAAATTCCCAGCCGCTGATAAGATATACAAAATCTTTATCCGTATTCCTGAGATCCAGTACACCGTTTTCTCCCTGTGGTGTTTTTAATGCATATTTATTATTGTAAATGGCATTGATTGAAAATAAAAGGATGCCGGCTATCAAGATAACGGCAAGAAATAAAGGATAGCTGTCTTTCTGTCTGGGGGATATCTGCAATGCAGGAAGCTCCTTTCCATGAGGATTTGATCATTTGTATTAAGATTTCCGTTTCCCTCTCCAATATAGCGTAAGGCATGCCAAAATAACCGCAGAGCACAGGAGTAAGATTTTGGGCAGGACCTGACCGGATTTACCTACAGGCATTGGATCTGAGATATTACTTTTAACGGACGGGCTTTCCGCATTTCCGTTAGCTTTTAAAACAGGTGAGGTTTCCGCCATGAAAGTTCCTTTTTTCTCCGGTATTTCCGTATTAGCTGAAGCGATAGCTTCTGTCTCCGGAATTTCTGTAATCATGCCGTTTTCTGATTGCTGCGACGTTTCATTTAGAGGGGAATTATCTGCCTCTTTGCTACCACCTTCACTGGAATTATGTACATCCTGACCAGGCAGGGGGCTATCCGTGGAACCGGCACCTTGCTGGGAATCTTGCGGTTTGGATGATGAATTATCCTTATGTTCAGAGGAGTGTGTTACTTCCTGCCGGGGCGGCTTTGTGGCAGGTGTTTCAGAGGAAGGCACTTTATCGGTCGCAGGCTCTGTTTCCGTATCCGGAGCAGAAGGCTTTGAATCTTCAGAAGGATTTTTCTCATCGGGGGCTGGGGATGGCAGAGCTTCATCAGCTGGAGGTATGTTATTCGGTGGTTTAACTGTGTTGTCCGGCGGAGGCACTACCTGATCATCCCGGTCACTTCCATCTCTGTCACCATCGGAGATTTCAGGTGTGAGGCGTCCGGAGTCATCAAATTCAATCTTCAGGATATTAGTTCTGGTTGTAGTGCCGTTTGCTGTAATATCTGCCTGAAAAAGGTAACTTAAGCTTTTATCCAGAGCCGTTTCCAGATAAAGCTCTCCGGGGTATAGGAAAGAAAAACTTTCAAATGGATTCCAGGTAGAACCTTCATCTGTGGAAAAATACAGTTCGATCAGGGAATCCTCAGAAGGAGTCTGATAAAAATAAATCCGTACATTCTTGTTGATGGAACCAGCACTGTATAAATAGTAATTACCGGGCGTGGTTATCAAAACAGTTCCGTGTATCTGCGGGAAATCATAATCCAATCCCAAAACAGGAAAAGATTCCTGATAAGTTGTCAGCTTATAAATACCGGGAGTCTGCGTATCTATATTCTCGATATTCCAGGTGACAGGCAAAAAAGCAATACGATCAGAAACAGACGGATCATCTGAATGAAGATTAAAACGTGCCGCAAAGGGAAGCCGGTTCAAAAGAGCGTCAACAGAGCCTGGAGCTATTATATAATTAACGAAAAATTCATTTAGTGTCACTGTCCGTCGAATGATTGTGGTGTTATTCGGTACCACAGACATGCCGCAGCAGTCCAGTGTAACGGCTCCTTTAGTCTGCAAAGGTTTGCCACTGCCAGTTATACCGGTTAAAAACAAGGTTATATTACCCAGGGCTTTTATGCCCAGCGCTCCGTTAGAGAGGGTGATATTAAAAGAGTCAAGTGATACGTCTCCGGTGCATTTGATGCCAATACTGTCAGGTCCGGATACAGACATATTGAAAAAACTGCTGGTTAGGAGGCTGCTGGAGCCATCCTGTAAGTCGGAATATACATCTCCCTTAAAATAAAGCCCGCAGCCATCAACCACCTTTATTTTTACTGTATTAGTAAAAAAGATACTGGCAGATGATGTAGTTTCTATTACCGGTTCGGGATTATCAATGCTGATCAGTGTGACTGCACCGTAAATGTTTAAGGAACTTGATTGAGGGAGCTTAAACCCATATCCATTCATATGTATGGTAACTGATGCCGTAGTCTTCAGAATAAGATATTTGCCAGTGTCGATATTATTCCCCAGGGTAACTTCTCCGCCGCCTGGATGTCCGGCAAACCAATTCATAAGTTCTTCCCGGGAATATACCATATCGGCATTGCAGGTGTCTGCACGGGATGCACTGCCTGCCGATACTGGCAGGCACAGACTCATGGAGAATAGAAACAAGGTGATCAGCAGGGTACCATAGTATATCATTCGTGCAAATCTATGTTCCATTTAGATTGATTCCTTTCTTGTACGTTTCCACAAATAGTCATAATAAGCCTGCTTTACCATTAGAGAACCGCGCAGGCGGATAGGCGCTTTTTCTTTGTTTGTCATTAGAAAATCATGTTCCAGAACGGTTTCTATGTAATTCATATTTACGAGACAACCCCTGATGCTGTCCAGAAATGGCAATCCTGCAACCTGTTTTTTCAGCTCACGGTAGGAGAGATATGTTTCAATGACCTCATCTTCAAGATGCAGTACGGTGATACGCCCTCTGCTTTCAGTCCAGTAAATATCACATAATAATATGTTGCGAACCAGCCTCTTATCTTTAACCACCAGATAATGAGCAGACTGGTTTAATAAATCCCGGCATTTTTTCATGGAGGTATCCAGTGCATCATAGGTAATTGGCTTAATCAGATAATCCGTAGCAGACACACCGAAGGCCTGTAAAGGGTGATCGAGACTGGTGGTAGTAAAAATCAGGTGAAAGCTGGTATTCTTTTTGCGCAGCAGTCTTGCTGCCTGCATACCGTCCAAAGATTGCATATAGATGTCCAGAAAAATAAGTGGGAATCTGTATTTATCAAAATCTGAAAGAAGCTCCCTGGAAGATGGATAGGTGTATAATTCAATAGGTATTTGCTGATTGCTACCGTAATCCTCCAAAAGTCTCGTCAAGTTGTCTAAATCATATGTATTATCATCACAGATAGCTATTTTCATGTTTCATTCTCCTGTTTTTCTTATCGGTAATATTATACCATGTTTTCATTTGATTTCGTGATTTTTATTACAAAAAACTGCGTTTTATTACAAGTGAATTGTTATTCTTACTGAAATCTGTTTTTATAACAGTAAAGCAGATATTTATTCTGTCAGACAGAGCGTGCTTCAACCACGCTCAAAGGTTACAAGGGAGGTGTTGAGGTATGCTGGCAGCTGTTTGTGATGCTTGTTTCAAAGACGCTGAGTTGCTGCAGTCTTATATTTACAGGTATGGATATGAAAATGCAATGGATATCAAGATACATTTGCATCATTCCATATTCTCTATGAAAAACGCACTGAAACGCTACTGTTATGATGTGGTTTTCCTGGATATCGGAATGGAAGAAGGTGAGGGTAAGGTACTTGCAGAGGAAATCTGCGGAGAGTATCAGGGAAAATTAATTTTTATAACTGGATTACGTGATTATGCAGTAGAAGCATTTCGCCTATATGCAGTAAATTATTTGCTAAAGCCGGTGGGATATTTACAAATATGTGATTGCTTTGCCAGACTTAGTATTTCCTGTTCGGAGGCATGTATTCAGGTAAGGTGTGGGTACCGGAAGGTCTCGATTCCACTTAAGGCGATCGAGTATATTGAATCCTTTAATAACAAGGTAATTATACATACGGAAAATCAGGAGTTTACGACCTATGAGAACCTGAGTATGCTTTATCAGGAATTGAAATCGGCTTGTTTTATACAGCCATATCGCAGTTACATTGTAAATATGTCCTATATAAAGTTGTTGGATAAGGACATGATCCTGTTAAAAAACGGAAAAGAGCTTCAGGTATCCAGGAAGCGGAAGCAAGAGGTGATGGAGCGATATAGCAGATTTCTGTTTGAGAACTAAATTGCTGGATCGTATCCTATTGCTGAGAAGGTATAATTGTCTCTATTTTTTCAAAAAAGGTGTCGGCGCGCAGGGAAAAAGCGCGCCGGCGCCTTTTTTATTTTCTGGTGAAAGAGGTTGTATCGAAATTGCACAATTAAGGGTGTAAATTAGGGGAAAGTACCAATAGATGAAACAAAGTATCATAAGTAGACTGAATTATAGACAGATATGTTTCATGTATGTATAATGAACACAATAAATAAACAAAAAACACAAAAATATAGGTCGTATTGCATAATGAATTTTTTGCTATATGAGAGATATGTAGAAAGGATTGGTCAGAATGCATGGAAAGTGTTTTGGTGAGGCTGCGTGAGTATTATGATCAGGCAAGTAATACAGAAAAGAGTATCATTTCTTTTTTGCTGGAGAATCCGGAGGAGGCAGCAGAGATGAGTATCCATCAGCTGGCAGACAGAGTATATGCTTCTGCTTCCACAATTACAAGGCTGTGCCATAAGACGGGTTTTCCCCAGTATAAAAGGTTCCAGAAATCGCTGTTGTATGAGCTTGCTGTCCGCAAAGAAAATGTACTGGGATTGGATTATGAAATTCATCGTGATGATTCCCTTGAAAATCTGGTGGATAAAATCACCTATAAGAGTATTGCTTCTCTGGAAGATACCAGGAGTTTAATTGATATAGAAACGCTGGAGAAGTGCCTGGATTTACTTAGAAATGCCAGAATGGCTGCTTTCTTTGGAATTGGTGCCTCGCTTTTAGTGGCAAAAGATGCTTATCTGAAGTTTTTGAGAATCAATAAGCCGTGTCAGGTATGTGAAGATTACCACGCCCAACTGGTACAGGCAAAGATAATGGGGCGGCAGGATGTGGCTATTATGATCAGCTACTCCGGGCAGACCAGGGAGATGATATCCTGTGCAAAAATATTGAAAAATGCCCAGGTACCCATGATAGCAATTACCTGCTTTAAAGAATCGCCCCTGTCGAAACTGACGGATTATAACCTTTATGTAACGGCAACGGAGTATGCATTTAAAACGGGAAAGCTGGCATCCCGGCTGGCACAGCTGAATGTAATTGACATTTTATATGTTGCTTATATTCAGAGAAATTATGAATCATGTATGGTTTCCCTAAAGAAAACTTACATATCAAAAACAGATACCCAGGAGTGAAGGAGAGGGATTGATGCACAAAAAAATGGTAGATTTGGAGAAAATGTCAACAGAAATGCGCAATGCCGAAACCATGGCATTGGATGAAATGACGCCTCTGGAAATTATTTCGATTATGAATCATGAGGATGAAAGCGTAGCAAAGGTGGTGAAAAGGGAGCTTCCCAAGATAGCACAGGCGGTTGAATGGTCAACAAAAAGCCTGCAGAGCGGAGGAAGGATCATTTACATAGGAGCGGGTACCAGCGGAAGGCTTGGTATTCTGGACGCCTCTGAGTGTCCCCCCACTTTTGGGGTATCATACGACTGCGTAGTGGGTATTATTGCCGGAGGAAAGGAGGCTTTTATTAAAGCAGCAGAGGGTGCAGAAGATAATCCGTATCTTGGAAGAGATGATCTGATAAATATCAAATTGACAGACAGAGATACGGTAATCGGTATAGCAGCCAGCGGCAGAACCCCATATGTACTGGGAGCGCTTGAATATGCAAAAGAAACCGGGTGCAGGACAGTTGCCATTGTCTGCAATGAAAATATGGAAATGAGCAGGACAGCAGATATTGGAATCGAGCTTCTGACGGGCCCCGAGATTCTGACGGGCTCCACCAGGCTAAAGGCAGGAACAGCAGAAAAAATGGTACTGAATATGATCTCTACCGCAAGCATGGTAGGAATCGGAAAAGTATATGAGAACCTGATGGTAGATGTACAGCAGACAAATGAAAAGCTGGTATGCCGTGCTGAGAATATTGTTATGGAGGCTGTGAACTGCAGCAGGGAAGAAGCAAGGGAAGCATTAAAAGAGGCTGGCGGGGAAGCAAAACTGGCAATCACTAGAATGCTGTTGGATTGCAATATCGCAAGAGCCCGCAAGCTGCTTAAGGATGCAAAAGGAAAGATTCGGTTAGCAGTCAAGAATGGAAAAAGGGAAACGGATCAACTTAACATTTCAAAACAGATGTAGAAGGAGGACAAAAATGAAAGGTAAAAAATTATGGGGATTAGGTATGGCAGCAGTGATGGCAGCATCGGTTATAGCAGGTTGTGGTGCTTCCACTGCGAATGAGACAAAAAGCAGCGTAAAAGACAGTTCTCAGGAAACAGCAGATGCAGGAAACGCTGCAGATAGTTCAAAGGAGAGCAGTCCGGCAAATGAAAAAGAAATTGCTGCCCAGGAAAAGGATGTGGTCACGGCACTGCTTCCACCCGTATCCGCTACCTATCAGGATAAAATCAATTCTTATGTGGAAGCTTTTAACAAGGATAATCCGGAGGTTGAGATTCAGGTAACAACGGCAAGCTGGGAAGATGTCACCCAGAAGTTAGATGTTCAGGTAAATGCAGGATCTCCGCCTGATATTGCATTTATCGGTTCAGATGGACTATCCAAATATGTAGACTCCGGCATGGCAGTGGATATATCCAGGTATGCGGATGAGGATATGATGAAAGATTATGACCAGGATATCTTAAATTACTTTAAAAATGGAGATGGAATGTATGGTTTTCCGGCTTATTGTGAGGTTCAGTGTATCGGCGGCAACCGTCAGTTTTTGGAAGATTCAGGAATAGACTGGAAAAAGGTACAGGAAGAGGGCTGGAGTTATGATGAGTTTCGTGACGCAATCAAAAAAGGTGTTGTAAAAGATGGGGATACCATCAGCCGTTATGGATTTCTGTTTGCCTGCTCAGGTGTGGCGGCAAAGGATTATTTCAGTATCTTTGTGAGAAATGCGGGGATGCCGTCGGCATTTGATAAAGACTTAAAATATGCCTATACCAGTACTCAAATGTTAAGTTTTCTAAAGGATCTGAGGACATTGATCGATGATGGATCGATGCCGAAAGAACTGGGATCCATAGATGCCGGGAAACGTTGGAATATGTTCCTGACCGGTCAGACAATGATTACCGGAAAAGGACTGTCTTCTTTTGAAAAAAGTGCTGCTGATAATAATGAAAAACTGAAAAATAAGGATAACAGTGCAGTAGAGAACAGCATGGAATTAGATTACATTGTTCTTCCGGTACCGGTATTTGAGGGCGGGGAACAGCAGTCATACGGTGCAGTGGACGGATATATCTGCCTTTCAGGTGAAAGGAATCCGGATGAAGCCCATCTCAAAAATGTAGCTAAGGCAGCGTATTATCTGGCAAGCGGTGAGCGGGCAGCGCAGACCTGCCAGGAACTATATTTAAACCCAATCTGTGAAAGCGGACGTAAAGCATATGATACACTTCCTTCAATAGAAAACAAAAATGAAAATAATACAAAAGCAGTGCAGAAGCTTTTAACACAGGTCGGAGAAGCACGACCGGATATCCCGGCTGATTTAAGCGCCAGTGCAATCAAAATTGAGGATGAAATTATAGTGCCGAAATTCCAGGGACTGCTGGCTGGGGAAGTATCACCGGAAGAGATGTATCAGGCGATCAAAGATGCAGCATATGAAAGGTTTGGCGAAGATGGTTGTGTAAATAATTAAGTTTAAGGGGGTGGAGCGGAGATATTTCACATCTGTGAAGGCTGACTTCGCAGCACCCCCTGGAAAGTAGAAGACGATGACGAATAAAAAACATAAACTGAAAAAAGATGCGCTCTGGGGATATATTTTTATTCTTGTCCCCCTTACAACTTTTATTGTTTTCACCTTGTATCCGGTTATTTCTGCTGCGGTCACCAGCTTTCAGCACTACAAACCTCTGAAAACGACCTGGGTGGGATTTGACAATTATCTGTCTGCTTTTAAGAACGCTTTATTTTACAAAGCACTGAAAAACACGCTGGTATACACCGTTTTTGCAGTACCCATATCCATGTTTTTATCCTTTTCTATTTCTTTATTCATTCTTCCCTTTAAGAAAAGGACGCAGACCGTTTTTAAGGCGGTATTTTATCTTCCGGCTATTGCGTCCGGGGTGGCTCTTTCCTTTGTATGGAAGTGGATTTATGATCCGCTGCCAACGGGGCTTTTAAACAGTGTGCTTCGTATATTTGGTATCAGTAGCCAGAACTGGCTGGGAAGTTCTAAGTCGGCGATGGCATCCCTGATTATTATGGCTGTTTTTTCCGGTCTGGGTACCAGCATTATCATTTATATTGCGGCACTGCTTGGTATTGATTCCACATATTATGAGGCAGCAGACATTGATGGGGCATCCTTTTTTCAAAAAGTACGATATATAGTGTGGCCCATGGTAAAACCAACTACGGTATTTCTGGCAATCACCGGTGTCATCAACGGATTCCAGTCTTTCCAGAATGCCTACCTGATGACCGGCGGCGGTCCGGATAATGCGACTACGATGGCGGGACTTTTGATTTTTAACCGGGCGTTTAAATACTTTGAGTATGGGGAAGCCTGCGCCCAGGCATTAATTCTGGCTGTAATCATTGCGGTATTTGCAGTATTCCAGTTCAAGCTAAGTGCCAATGATGTGGAATATTAGATCCTGATTGAAAGAAAATTATGATATAGAAAGGAAGCCACATTGTGATTCTTTCAATCTGTTTATTGTGGCAGTATTGCAGGTATGCCTGCAGTATGCAATGGGTATAAGGATGGGATTATATAAAAACTATGGAAAGAATCAAAGGTATCGAAAAAACCTCAGAAATCTGCTTTTGGCCCTCTTGCTTGTTACCATTGCGGTACTTACCATTTTCCCGATTTACTATATGGTAGTATCCTCCTTTGGAGCGCCTACGGAAGCGGGAGGTGCCAGTTATTCTTTGATACCCAGGAATTTCTCTCTGGATTCCTATAAGTTTTTCTTTGGATACAGCAAATATTCGTTTCGCTGGATTTTGAATTCACTTCTTGTGGCATCAGCAGTGACTGTAAGCAACGTAATATTTGCAAGTCTGGCTGGATATGCATTTGCAAAACTGCGCTTTCCGGGATGTAAATTTTTCTTCTTTCTTTTATTAGTGGCGATGATGGTGCCTTATCAGGTGACTCAGGTTCCGCTTTATATCCTGGTTGTGAACGTGCTGAAAATTCAGGATACCTATGCGGCTCTGATAGCACCGACGCTGATTACCTGTTACAACGTCTTTCTGGCAAAACAGTTTTTTACCTCACTTCCCACTTCGATTATGGAATCAGCAAGGATAGAGGGATGCAGCCAGCCCATGATTGTATGGAAGATAGTGGTGCCGCTTTCTAAGACTATCCTTTCGGTTATGGCGATTATGACATTCTTAGGAGAATGGAATACTTTTTTCTGGCCGTTTCTGGTTTCAAACCAGGAATTTATGCAGACGATTCAAGTGGGACTTAAGAACTTCAGTTTTGCAAATACGACCTATTTTGCTCCTATGATGGCAGGTGCAACAGTTTCAGCTCTTCCTATGTTTATCCTTTTCTTTGCACTTCAAAGATATTTTCTGGAAGGGGTAACTGTGGGGGCTGTGAAAGGGTGAGTGTGGCAGAGAGGTGAATCATGGATATTAATGAGAAGATCCGGTACGGAAGTTACATATTGGCAATTGACGGCGGTGGAACAAAAACTGTGATTTTAGCAGCTGACTGTGTTGGTACAATTATGGCCCGACTGGAAGCAGGCCCCCTGAACATGAACGGACAGAAGGAAGAAACAGTGCAGAAAATGCTGCTGGGCGCATTTGCCTGTCTGAAGCAGCAGGGATTTGCTATGGAAAATTGTATGCAGATTGGTATTGGAACGGCGGGGATCAGCAATCCTGTGGCGGCAGGTCTTTTAAAGAAAATCTGCAAGAGGGCAGGGTTTTTATGTGAACCTGAACTGTTCGGGGACCATGAGACGGCATTGGCGGCGGCTTTTCCTTCTTGTAAGGGATGTATATTAATCGCAGGTACAGGGTCTGTCTGCATGGGAACAGGGGAAAGTGGCATCTTGTACAGGGCTGGCGGCTACGGGCATCTGATCGATGACGGCGGAAGTGCTTATTTCATTGGAAGAGAAATACTGTCTGCTGTTGTACAAAGTGAGGACTGCCGAGCGAAGAAAACCCTGCTGGTGCAGATGGTATTTGAATACCTGCAGATCAAAAGCACAGAAGAAATGATCCGCTGGATTTATCAGGAGAACAGGACCAAAAGCGATATAGCGTCTCTGGCGGTTTTGTGCGGAGCGGCAGCTGAAAAAATGGATATAACGGCATGTGGGATACAGGACAGAAGTGCGGATGAACTTGCTAAACTTGCAAAAGCTGTACTGCGTCGGATGCCGGATGAACATAATCTGGTTTTTGCAGGAAGCGTCCTGCTGAAAAATAAGGAAATCTGCAGACGGACAAAAGAACAGATGCTGTTGGAATTCCCCCATCTTCATGTGAAACTTGCAGAGGCGGAATCGGCAGAAGGTACTCTGAGATTGTTGTTGAAAAAAAGGGGGAGAGAAAATGAGAAAAGTCCTGCAGTTGGAAAAAGACAGGGAGAAGATGAAGAAATATTTGGCAGTTGATATAGGCGGTACTTATTTGAAGTACAGTCTGATGAACGATGAATATCAGGTCTTAGAGGAAGGTGAGGAGCCTACCGCTAAAAATCCGGAGCAGTTTTTGGAACAGATAAAAATGACAGTGAAACGATATCAGCAGAAAATATGCGGCATAGCTGTGTGCATGGCCGGATTTATCAATCCGGTAACAGGAGAAAATACGGATTACAGCGTAGGGGAGAATTTTCGGAAGTACAATTTAAAAAAGGAACTGGCGGATACCTTTCATGTGCCTGTTTTGATTGAAAATGACAGCAATTGTGCCGCAGTTGGAGAATTAATAAAGGGTTCGGGCCAGGATATACAAAATTTTTGTATGCTGACCTTTGGAACCGGTATAGGCGGGGCAATGATTATAGACAGACACCTCTAAAGAGGAAGCCATTATAAGGCGGCAGAAGCCGGATTGGTGAAACTGGCATATACAACGCCAGATGGGGAAAGTGCCGGCGCGACGTCCGTATTGGTACGGGAAGTATCCCGGGAGCTGGGAAAAGAAGTTGACGGGATCTATGTATTTGCACATTTAGATGATCCGAAAGTTTTTAACATTTACCGCGAGTGGCTGCATAAAGCTGCGATGGCAGCCGGAAATGCAGCTATGCTTCTGGATCCCGAAAAAATGCTGATTGGCGGTGCAGTTTCCCGCCAGCCCCGTTTTCTGGTGGATCTGCAGGAGGAGGTCTATCGCCTTTATCCCCAGTTAAGGGCATATACAAAAATTGAGGCCTGCCGCCTGGGCAATCAGGCGGGAAGAATAGGAGCATTGCATTTGTACCGGATAACATTTGAAGAGGAGGATGAGGAGCTTGACAGAGAAGAATGAAAGCAAATGTGAAAGGAAATGTGAAAGGAGTAGTGAAGGGAGCAGAAAAGGGAATATTGAAAAGAAGAATGAAAGGAATATTGAGAAGAAGAACAGCGGTGTAAAAGTGGTTACCATCGGCGGGGGTTCCAGCTATACGCCGGAGCTGGTAGACGGTTTCATAAAACGTTATGACGAACTACCGGTAAAAGAACTATGGCTGGTTGATATCCGGGAGGGATTGGAAAAAATGAATACAGTTGCCGGGCTTGCAAGAAGGATGGTAAAGAGGGCACAAATACCAATGGAAATACATACAACCCTGGATCGGAGGGCGGCATTGGAAGGAGCAGATTTTGTTACCACCCAGCTTCGGGTGGGACAGCTGGAAGCTCGGATAAAGGATGAAAGAATTCCCCTTTCACACGGCATTCTCGGGCAGGAAACCAACGGAGCCGGCGGGCTTTTTAAAGGCTTGAGAACGATTCCTGTCATTGCTGATATCTGCCGTGACATCAAAGAAATATGTCCTGAGGCATGGCTGATAAATTTTACCAATCCTGTGGGTATGGTGATGGAAGGAATTCACAGATATACGGACTTTCATAAAATTATCGGTTTATGTAATGTTCCGATAGGTATGCACAAGGCAATTGCAGACCTGCTGGAACGGCCTATAGATGAGGTACGGGTTGATTTTGGAGGATTGAACCACATGGTATTTGGTACCAGAGTAGAAGTAGATGGAATCGATGTGACCAGAGAAGTGTTAAAGCTTTGGGGTGACCAGAGCGTTCAGAATATAACTTCCATATCATGGGATCCGGATTTTGTGGAAGAACTAGGAGTAATACCCTGTTCTTATCACCGCTATTATTATATGACAAAGGAGTATCTGAAAGAGGCTCTGGAAAAATACGAAAAGCATGAAGTGAGGGCTGAATTTGTCAAAGCTGTTGAGGATGAATTGTTCGCACTGTATAAGGACCCGGCATTAAACGAGAAGCCAAAACAGCTAGAAAAGCGTGGTGGGGCTTATTACAGTGATGCAGCATGCAGTCTGATCAGTTCTATTTATAATGACACAGGGGATATTCAGGTGGTTAATACGGTGAATCATGGTGCCATCGATAATTTTGAAGAAGATGAAATAGTGGAAGTGAGCTGCCGGATTACTGCAAAGGGACCGGTACCGATTAAGATTGGCAGGCTTCCCCGCGCGGTAAATGGCCTCATTCAACAGATTAAATCATTTGAAATCGCAGGATGTGAAGCTGCATTTACAGGGGATAAGAAAAAAGTACTGCTGGCACTGATGATTAATCCGCTGGTCATGTCCCAGGAGACAGGGCGTGCAGTAATGGAAGAATTATTTCAGGCTCACGGAGATTATCTGCCACAGTTTAAGGGAGGTATTTCGTGAAGATAACAGAAATAATAGCAGAGAGCAGGGAAGCGGAGCAGGCATATTTGATGTTCAGCCAGTCTTGTAAAGAAAGAGAGATGCTTCATCTGATCCTTTCCAGGAAAGAATTTGAGGATAAGTTTTTGCGGCAGCAAGAGGGAATGGAGAAGATTACACTCCTTCTGGAGGATGGCTTTGCATTTGCATCAGGAGTTGTGGACCATCTCACAGGAAAGCTGTTTGTAACGATGGTAGTAACAGATAAATCCTTACGGAGAAAAGGCTTTGGCAGAGCAGTATTGTCTGCATTAGAAAAGCAGCTGATGGAACGGGGGCATAATACGGAGCTGGAAATATCTTTTTTCAATCCGGTGCCATTGCCCTGGAGCGCTCCGGGGCAAAAATCGGTAACTCATCCAAATACACCTGGCGTGGACATTCAATCAAATGCATACATTTTCCTGAAAAACTGTGGATATCGGGATTTTGCCATGCAGAACAGTTATTTTCTGAATCTGTCTGATTATAAGGTTCCGGCTGATATGGAGGAGAAAAGTATCCGTCTGTCCGGGGAAGGATATTCGTTTACATTTTTTGATCCCGGTGTTCACCGGGGTATGGAAAAGATGATGAGGGATTTTCAGAATCCATTGTGGGAGAAGGAGATACTTAGTATTAGCACAGAGCTGTCAGAAAGCAATTTTGTATCAAGTTCTGCCGGAAACATAGGAGAAAGGCCGATCTTAGTTCCAGTTTATCAGGGCCAGGTCTGTGGATTTGCAGGACCTCTGGATGTGGAGGAAAGTAAACGGGGCTATTTTGCAGGGATTGGTATTGATAAAACATTCCGGGGAAAAGGGCTGGCAAAGGTACTGTTTTGTTACTTATGCAGAGGGCTGAAGGAAAAAGGTGCAGAATATATGACGCTGTTCACGGGGGAAAATAATCCTGCAAGAAATATTTATGAAGATGTGGGCTTTTCCATTATACATACGTGGGCAGATATGAGAAAGAGATGTAACACAAATCTCCCTTAACTGTGACGCACAGCTGTCAGAAAGCAATTTTAAACATTTTCTTGGGCTGAAAGAAAATTAAGATATAGAAAGGAAGCATATAGGCATGGAAACGAATGGAAAGCAAAAAACGATTATGGCAATAGGCGGTCATGTGGGTGACGGGGAATTAACTTGCGGAGGCGTGCTGGCGAGCCTTTCCTTAAGGGGATACCGCATCGTTACGATTGCATTGACCGGCGGAGAAAGAGGTAATCCGCCGCATCTCACTCCCCGGGAATACAGAATACAGAAGGAACGTGAGGCTGCAGAATTTGCGCAGGCATTAAAAGGTGAGGCTCTGGTTTATCCTTATGTGGATGGAGAACTTCCGGATAACGAAGAGGTAAGGCTCAGGCTTTGTGATGATATTCGAAAATATAAGCCAGAAGCAATTATGACACATTGGAAATACAGTATGCACAAGGATCATGAACTGACTCATAAAATAGTTAAAGATGCATGGTTCTATGCAGGGCTTGCAGGTCTGGAAAGAGCAGAGGGCGCCTGGTTTGCAAAAGGTCCTTATTATGCCCAGAACTGGGAAGACGCAGCACATTATACGCCATATTTATATATGGAGGTATCAAAAGAAGGGTTTGATTTATGGAATGAAGCCATTTCCAAACATTGGTTTGCAGTAAACAGTCCCAGTTTTCCATATATGGATTACTATGCGCATTTGATGAGATGCAATGGCTGCCTTGCAAGAAAAGAGTATGCCCAGGCATTTACCGTTGAAGAGGAAGCAAAGAAACTGGTTTTACAGGAGTTTTAGGGGGAGGGTTTACTTGATGGGAGGATGGTAGAAAATGGTTCGAAATGGTATAGATTGTATTGATGATTACAAGAGTTGGTTTAGCGGTAAAAAGCTTGGGCTGATTACTTCGGTTTCCGGTGTTAATAAAAGGCTGGTATCCACGATTGATATTTTACGTGACAAATTTATGCTGTCAGCGCTTTTCAGTCCGGAACATGGCGTCCGTGGAAATGTGGATGCAGGTGGTGATGTGGATGCCTATGTGGATCCCTATTCAAAGATTCCGGTTTATAGTTTATATCGGAAAGATTCAAAGCGGTTAACCAGGGATATGCTGGAGCGGGTGGATACACTGGTCTATGATATTCAGGACCTGGGTGTGAGATATTATACTTTTATTTCAACGATGTATTATGCTATGCAGGAATGTGAGAGATACCAGAAGGAATTGATCATTCTGGACCGTATCAATCCCCTTGGGGACAAAGCGGAGGGGGCTATGCTTCAGGAAGGTTATGAGAGCTTTGTAGGCGCCTATGCGCTTTGTATGCGGTATGGACTGACGATAGGTGAGCTGGCTGATATGATATATCACGAACAGGGGTATCATTTTCCACTGAAAGTTGTCCCGGTACAAGGCTGGAAGAGGAACTGGATGTTCCCGGATACAGACGGCGTATGGGTGATGCCAAGCCTTGGAATACCCAGGTTCGATACGGCACTTTTATATCCCGGAACCTGTTTATTTGAAGGAACCAATCTCTCAGAGGGCAGGGGGACATCTGCACCGTTTGAAATGGTCGGAGCTCCTTTTGCAGATGGATATAAGATGGCGAAGTATATGAATATAAAAAAACTGCCAGGGACTATTTTTTCGCCGGCGTATTTCACACCTTCTAGTTCAAAGCATCAGGGAACGGCATGTGAAGGAGTCCATGTACACATTACAGATAGAAATGCATTCTGTCCTGTGGAAACCGGCCTGGAATTATTGTTTGCTTTTAGGGACAGCTATCCGGGGGAATTTGCCTTTCTGCCACCTTATCAGGATGGAACAAGAAGCATGATAGAGTTACTCTTTGGTAGTGGAAAAATACTGGAAGAGGGGCTGCGGGCAGAGGAACTGCTCCTGGGAATTGCCAGAGATAGCAGTGCATTTTATAAGAGGAAATCTCAATTTCACAGGTATTGAATGATCAAAAGGGAAGCCTTAGAAAGCAATTTTCAGACAATTCTTTAGTACTACAGCGAACGTTTTGTAATGTTCTATTAAGTGCATTATATTGGGGTTTAGCTGAGGAAAGACGCTTTGTAGATGATAAGTAGTGTACGGAAAGAGAAGGGAGCGAGCCAGGACATTGATTTGGAAGGCTTACCGCAGAACTGGTATTTTCTAACCTTCCCAGAGCGCTTTTTGGCGGCACGCGGGCATTCGCTCCGAAATCCTGATGCATTTCGCAGCTCAGTGCCCGCTTACAATCCGATGTGAGACAGTCGAATTGTATCCGCCAA
>OATB01000260.1_pt1 | contig 48067 bp, 53 predicted proteins | sample 1494941 | NCBI WGS metagenome assembly OATB01 (sample SAMEA2579931, study PRJEB22360) | human gut metagenome | reverse complement strand
GAAAACGGTGCCGGTGACCGTGTTATAATAAGACCAAGTTAGCAAGGAACCCAATGAAATCAAGGGTTTGCGGCTACTTTGGTCTTAATTTATTATACCACAATCGAACTGCTTTTTCATTAAAAATCCAGTGTCGTTTTCCAAAGAGTGGGATATTTTAAGGCTAGGGGTCGCAACCGGGTGGTTTGGGACCTGCTTATACTTAGTCCTATTCCAAATATCCTTTTCTTTTGCTTCGTCCGAAGTAAAAACTCTCTTTCGGGAGAACAGCGCTGTTAAAAATAAATGAATATAGAGGACTAAGTGAAGCAACTTTGTTAGCTGACCTTAGTCCTCTTATGCATTTTAGGAGGAAAAGGGTATGCAGATACTATTTATTGTGATTATTTTTTTGATAGTGTTGCCAATGGTCGTAAGTATTTCGTTGGCTGTGACAGCAAAGAAATCAGACGAAAGATTACGCACCATCTGTACTTCTCTTGAAAAGAAGGGCAGGTGAGCGTGATGCGAGAGTATACGACAGGAAATCGAATCGTAGATGCAAGTGCCGAAATCAGTATTACCGGCAACATTACACCACAAGCATGGTATAAGACGATTGTTAAAGAGACGGGAAAACCGCATTTGGCTGCAATCGTTATATTATCAGATATTGTCTATTGGTATCGTCCTACTGAATTGAGGGACGAAAGCACTGGACAGATCATTGCAATTCGTAAAAAATTTAAAGCTGATTTACTCCAGAGAAGTTATCAACAGATTGCGGAACAGTTTGGATTGAGTAAAAAAGAAGCTACTAATGCAATCATCTTTTTGGAGAAATTAGGCGTAATAAAAAGAGTATTCAGGACAATAAACTTGAATGGACTTGTTGTAAATAATGTACTGTATATTGAGTTGATTGTTGAGAAATTGAAAGAATTAACGTATCCGCACTGTTATGATGCCCCTATCCCTTCTATGGGAGACAGGGGGGAAGACATTGTAGAGGAAATCGTTGAAGGACAGTGCTTTACTGTGAATAATAGTGAGATGGCAGTCATTGGTGAGGGAGCTGTCTCCCCAAAAAGAGAGAGGGTATCACCCAAAAAAGAGATACCTGCCACGCCGCAAAATAGCAGGTGCCACTTTTCAGAAGGTACAGCACTATCTGGTAACAGGCAGACAAATACAGATATTAACACAGATATTTCAACGACAGATTATACCAATCCAGTCCAGTCCTATCAAAAAACGTTACAGGCATTTAGAGAAAAGATTGGATACGATGCGTTATGTATTGATCGTCCCTTTGATATTGATCGTCTGGATGAAATTGTGGGAATTGCAGTTGACGTACTGACTTCAACGAAGGATACGATTCGTATTAACCAGGAAGAAAAACCAACAGCCATTGTTAAATCGGTGTTTTGGAAATTAGATATGTTTAGAATACAGTTTATTTTAAATAACCTGTCAGAGACGAAAACAAAAATCAGGAATATGCGTGCAGTGTTGCTAACCGCCTTATATAATGCGACATTCACATTAAGTAATTCCGTTATGAATCAAGTGGTGATGAATGGTGACATCTCCCCTCAATATGCATGAGCAAAGGGGGTGATGAGCAGTTACTAGGGTTAGACAATTACGCATAGAGAAGAATTTGACACAGTGGGAATTGGCGGACAAGCTGGATATCAGTCTCCGCACATATCAGAGAATTGAATACGGGCAACAAAAGCCGTCCTACAAAGTCATTTTAGTCTTGCAAAAGATATTTAACGAGAATATTGAATCTATCCTGCAGGAATTATAACTGCCAAATAAGAAGTGGAGGAAAATATGTTTGATATTAACAAGCTGGAGGTAATGGACATAGTATTTGCCGATGAAGCACATGAGCGTTTCTTTTATGAAAAGGTGCGGGAACTTCCAAATTCACGCAGGGACAGTGAAGAAATTGCTATGATATATACTCTTGGTATCTGTGACAAGACAAGGGCAGCTTTTTCAAATATTGTGGATCAAAGAACTTTTCAGGTGAATCCGTTGGTTTTATTCGCTGGGTGGCAGACATCTGCTTCTGTGAAGGTAACACGGCTGGCGATTAACCTCTATACTGGATTTTCGCAGGAAGTAAAACGGGACGATTCAATAGAAGGATATCATATAGGGGAAGACAGTTCAGATTATGCTGTTGAAGAAATCTTTGATTGCCCATATGCAAAATATTTTCTGGAAGCCGTTAAACTGCGTTATGACATATAGAGGAGGTAGAAACGATGAAAATGTATAAGATTGACCAAATCATGGAGTTATTACAGTTAGGAAAAGAATCAGAAGATTGCTATGTGGGTTTTGAGAATAATGACAAGGGAAATCTTGTTATTATATTAAAGCAACATGAACCAGATTGGGAAGATGATGAGGGTTTCGGAGAAGCGGTTGAAGAAGTCGAACTTTTGGAACATTCTGGAGAATATTAAACATAAGGAGGAGACAGTCATTATGGATAGAGAAATACTTGGAATCGACCATGGTAACAGACAGATGAAAACGGCGAATACCGCATTTTTGTCTACAGTAACACAGAATAAGGTGAAGCCCAGTAATCTAAATCAGATTTTGGAGTTTAAAGGTAAGTATTACTCAATCGGTGGCAGTAGGGAAGATGTGGATACAAAAGTTGATAAAACAGTGGACGATGATTACTACATTCTCACATTGGCATCACTTGCCGCTGAATTGAAAGCCAGAGGAAAGAATCAGGCGGCGGTCAGGCTGGCTACAGGATTACCACCGAGGTGGTATGAATCGCAAATGAAAGCATTCAGGAAATACTTGGGCAGGGAAAGGGAGTTATCTTTTCGTTATCAGGGAGAAGGGTTCAATGTCTTTCTGGAAGGCGTGAGCGTATATATGCAGGGGTTTGCAGCAATCACAGATATATTGGCAGAGACACAGGGAAAATCCTGCCTTCTGGTAGATATAGGAGGAGGAACCGTTGATGGAGTTCCAATAGAAAATATGCGACCCAGTGGAGCACAGCCTATTATAGATAATAATGGTACAATAAAGTGTATATCCAATGTAAATGAGGCATTAATGGCTGAGTTTGGGGAAAAAGCCAAACCATATATCATTGAAACGATAATGCGGACAGGTACATATGCGGGTGACGAAGCCTATCTTCGTGTAATCCGAAAGGCATTGAACCAATATACGGAATACATCTATAGCTTGATAAAAAAGCACGGATACAATCTGCATTTGGAAAAAATAATCTTTATGGGTGGAGGAGCCGCAATCATGCAGAATTTTGGTGATAACGAGGGTAAGGACGTAATCTGTATTCCGGATATACATGCAAATGCAAGAGGATATGAAGAAACTTTAAAGAGCATATGGAAGGCCAGGCAGAATATGGCCGGTTAAGGAGGCCATAAATGGACGATAAATATGTTACAACGCTTCGGCTTTATAAAAATAACCCGGTACATTTCCAGGCACTTACCTGTCTGGAAGAGTACAACCGGGAGCTGTTTACTTCTCAAAATGACTATATTGCCGAGGCGGTAATCTATTATTCAGAGTATCTGAAGCAGAAGGCTGAATATGAGAAATTGGAAAGTATCCTCTCAAACATAAGAGAGCAAGAGGAATACTTCCGTGAACTGACAAAACGTGCATTGGAAGACGTACTGAGATCAGTGCAGACGACTACTATTCCTGCAGTTACTGGAAGTGACACGAAAGCAAAAGAGGAACAGGAACCCCAAAGTGAGAGTGAACGATCAGCGGAGACGGCGAACCAGGCGACAGAAAAGGATTTTAATCTGCTTAATTTCTATAGTTCATTCACTGGATTTGAAGACGAAGGAGAAGATTGAATATGACCATATTATGTGCTATGATAAAATTTATAGGAAAATTATTACTTGGAATTGCGTATGCAATATTAAAAGTTGTATCATTTAGTGTCAAAGTGATAGGCTGTATGTTTTTATTTGTATTTCATATTTTCATGCTTTTAGTAGACATGGGAACCCCTTCCTAATAAGTCAAGGAGAGTACAATTATGGCTATTTGTAAAATTTGTGGCGGAGAAATGCTGGAACATGTGGGTTGTAAAATAGGGATATGCAATTGTAATGGAAAGAGTTACCCGCGTATCATTTTTGGTGCAGAGAAAAGGTTTGAGGATGTATTTGGCGAAGATGATATCTGCCCAGATTGTTTTGCGCCATTTGGGAGTTTTCACCATTTGGGCTGTGATATAGAGGAATGTCCGGTATGTGGAGAAGCAATTTATGGTGATTGCGAATGCCAGTTGATTCTTCCCGATTTAGCGGATATGGAAGAAATGTTAAAGTAATAGTGAATAATGAGTATCACTGTGGTAGGCTGATTCGTCAGCCTGCTTTTTTTTGCGCTTTTCTTGGTACTTATAATGAAAAATAAATGAAGCGGGGTAGTGTAAAGAACATGTCTGGATGCTTTACCAGGAGATTGTAGGGCGGTACTACACTCCGCAATAAAGGGAACCATTTCCAAAGATTAATAAGTTGACCAACCAATTGAAAAGAAGAGGAGGAATAGGAAGCGAATATAAGAGTTTTTACAAAAAAGTAAGAGGTAACGAAGGAGACAAATGCAAATACAGTGTACGACTGGATACGTATGGATGTGGCTGTCAGCACGATTGTGATTATTGTTATGCACGGTCACTTCTGTCTTTTCGTGGATTTTGGAACCCATCAGCGCCGAGCATCGCAGATATTGATAAGATTAAGAGGAAGATTCGGAAGATACCTCCGGGAACCATCCTGCGCATGGGTGGAATGACAGACTGCTTTCAGCCTTTTGAAGCGGAACATCATGTGACTTATGAGACAATCTGTGAAATGAACCGGTGTGGTGTTGGATATCTGATTGTAACAAAATCCCATTTGATCGCACAGCCCGAATATCTGGAAATTTTGGACAAGGATCTGGCCCATATACAAATCACGGTCACGACTTTAGATGATAACAAGGCTTTGACCTATGAAAAAGCAAGTATCCCATCAAAAAGAGTAGAGGCAATAAAAAAATTGCAATCTGCGGGATATGATGTGTCAATCCGGTTAAGCCCCTTGATTGAGGATTTCATGGACTTTGACAGCCTAAATTCATTAGGGATCAATCGCTGTGTTGTGGAATTTTTGCGTGTCAATAGCTGGATCAAGAGCTGGCTGCACGATGTTGATTTCAGTGGGTACAGGTTAAAACAAGGAGGATACTGCCACTTACCACTGGAAAAAAAGATGGAAATCATCAAGAAGATCAGGATACCGGAGATAACAGTTTGCGAAGATGTAACAGAACATTATGAGTATTGGAGAGATAACTTCAATCCAAATAAGGATGATTGCTGTAATCTGCGATTACATAACGGATGATGAAATAAAGAAGTGGAAATGAAAGTTCCTTTAAATATATGCTGACAGGCAGGAAGGGCGTGAAGATGAACCGGATTCGTGACGAACCTAAATCGTAAGGGAAATGACTTGAGTGGGTTACTGAACTTTAGCAGAAAAGGGGAAACCGTTGGATAAAAAAAGTTTTGAGTATGGTGGATATCATTTTTATCCATTAAGGACATTTGAGGATAAAGATGGCGATTTTATGGAACGCGCATGCAAACTGCGGGATGACCGGGAACTAGGGATGACATCCACTGATGAACCATGGAGAAAATATGCATATGATTATGAAGCTTTTTATAAAGCTGCCGGCGGCAAGAAATATGATATTTTTCTATGTGAAGAAAACCGCAGGCAGTACGTACCGTGCGGTCATGGCTTGCAGGAATTTGTTAATGCCCCGATCAAGAGTAAAAATAACAGGGCAGTCCGCTGAGAGTATGATGGCGCGGGTATTAAGAAAAACACATGGAATGGGCTGATCTTCAGTCCGTTTTTATTTTTGAAAATCAATTAAATTAGAAAACCAGTAGGAGGTATGTAAATGAAAACAAAGATGAGAAACTATCTGATCGCTAAGGTAATGAAGGTAAAAGCGGCTATTAACAACAATAAGGCGGAGGGGTTCGTTGATACGGCCATCAAAATTTTAATGGCTGTTGTGATTGGAGCGCTGCTTCTGGCAGGGCTGTATGCACTGTTTGGTGATACAGTGCTGCCAACATTAACACGGCGTATTACTGAAATGTTTAACTATGCTGGATAGAAAGGCAGTTCAAACAATTGTATTTTTGCTGTTGCTTTTGCTGGCATCTGTCACGGACTTAAAGAAGAGAATCGTGCCGGATCTGTTATGTATGCTAATTGCATTAACCGCCGCTATTTCTTTTCGTCCAGAACAGTTATGGGGGATTTTCAGCGCACTCCCATTTCTTCTTGCAGCAGTTTTTTGCGGAGGAATGGGGGGCGGTGATATCAAACTGATGGCAGCCGCAGGACTTGTCCTGGGACTTCCAGCAGGGATTTTTGCAACTATTTTGGGATTATTACTGGTACTTGCTTATTCTGTGTTTTTGAAAATATGTAAGAAAACCCAGGTTATCGCAGTGCCGTTAGTACCCTTTTTATCGGCTGGGTGTGCAGCGGGGTATTTGATTGGATAGGAGGATGGAATGAAAAGAAAAGCATTTTATTGTATTTGTGTAGCGGCTCCAATTACCTTTGTGGGTGCTGTCCTGGCATTTTACAGATGCCGGAGGAAAAAGAGATACTTAGTGAGGTAATCACGGCGGCAGGTATTCCCTGCCGCATTTAAAACGATAATTTTGATTTGATTGAAAGGAATGGATAATAAGTATGAAAATATTAAAAAGCCGTACCGTGCTTGGAGTAATATGCATTGTGGTATCACTGCTCATTTGCTTCGGAGTTACCCCTTTATTTAATAAAGAGGTCAGTAAAAAGGTAGAAATCGTGCGGGTGGTAAAGGATATAAAAATCGGGGATAAAATCACTGGCGATATGGTCAGGACTGTTGAGGTGGGAAGTTTAAATCTGCCGTCTGAAGTCATGAAAAATAAAGAAAATGTCATTGGGAAATATGCATCTGCAGATATGGCTCCAGGCGATTATATCATTAATAGCAAGGTCGCAGACGAACCGGCTGCGGAGAATGCCTACTTATATAATTTATCAGGAGAGAAACAGGCAATATCCGTGTCGGTCAAATCTTTTGCAACGGGGTTATCCGGAAAACTCAAATCTGGTGATATTGTATCTGTGATTGCACCGGACTACCAGAAGCAAGGCGAAACAGTGATTCCTCCCGAACTCAAATATGTCGAAGTTATTGCTGTAACTGCAGGCAGTGGCTACGATGCCAATACAGGAGAAGAAGACCCGGAGGAAAAGGAACTGCCCAGTACGGTGACACTCTTGGCAACACCGGAACAGAGCAGGATACTCGCCATGATGGAGAAGGACGGGAACCTGCACATATCTCTTGTATACAGGGGAACAAAAGAAAATGCAGCAAAGTTTATTACAGAGCAGGAACATGCTTTGCAGGAACTTTACCCGCCGGAAACGGAGGCGGCGGAAGCGGAAACTGGACAGCCCGAGGAACAGATAGAAGGGAGTGCAGAATAAATGCTGAACTTTAAAATCAAAAAGCGCGCAAATCAGCCTGAGAGCGAGGAAGTGCATGAGGTGGGAAAACATCAGGCCCAGATACTGGCTGTCTGGGGTAGCCCTGGATGCGGAAAGACTACGGTTTCTGTGAAGATTGCAAAACACTTAGCGGAAAAGAAGAAAAATGTAATTCTTGTGCTGTCCGATATGACTTTACCCATGATGCCTTGTATCTGTCCAATGGACGAGTTAGAAAACATATGGTCCCTTGGCAATGTACTGGCAGCGCCACATGTTACAAAAGGGCTTATAGAAGAAAACTGTATTGTCCACAAAAAAATAAAGTATCTGGCAATGCTTGGCATGTTAAGAGGGGAAAATGAATACAGCTATGCCCCCTATGAAGCGGAACAGGCTTTGGAATTTCTTACAGGGCTGCGGGAATTGTCCTCATACATTATTATTGACTGTAGCAGTTATATATCTAACGATATTTTATCGGCAGTTTCTCTAATGGAAGCAGATGCTGTTCTGCAGATAGTAAATTGCGACCTTAAATCTATCAGTTACCTGGCAAGTCAGTTACCGTTACTTCAGGAACCAAAATGGAGAATAGAGAGGCATTTAAAAACGATCAACAACATAAAGGGGCAGGAAGCCATTAACCATATGGAACAGGTGCTTGGAAAAGTAAGTTTTCAGATTCCGTCTGCATCCGAAGTTACGGAACAGGGGATGGCTGGGAATTTGTTGATTGGTCTGGAGGGGAAAAAAAGCCGTGGTTTTAAAAATGAAATAGATAAGATTGTTAAGGAGGTATATGGATGTTAGGGGAAAGAAAGACGCGAGGAGTATTTAATGAGGGAAAAAATTCAGAGTGGGGTTCGCGGATGCAGGAACTTATGCCAACACAGGCAGCCCCAGTGGAGCCGGTTGCAAGAGAGCCGGTAGAAGTGGTGAGTAAGAGTGCAGATGACCTCTTTTTTGCAGCCGTGGAGGGGAAAGATTTTGCAACGGTGCTACAGGAGGTACAGGAACACATTGCCAGCCGTTACAGCTCCCTTTTGACTGATGGAAATAATGATGATGTAAAAAGGCAGATGAAGCGTTACATTACTAAATATGTTCAGGAAAACCGGGTTGCAGTTCAGGGAATGTCAAATCAGGAACTTGTTGACAACCTATACACGGAAATGGCGGAGTTTTCTTTTCTAACAAAGTACATTTTTGGAGAGGGAGTGGAAGAAATAGACATTAATAGCTGGAAGGATATTGAGATCCAGTACAGCGGTGGTGGGACTGAAAAGTTGGAAGAACATTTTGACAGCCCTTCTCATGCTATTAATGTGATCCGCAGGATGCTCCATGTTTCAGGAACTATCCTTGATGATGCAAGTCCTGTGGTGACTGGAACACTGGCTAAAAATATCCGTATAGCGGTGTTAAAAACTCCAGTTGTAGATGAAGAGGTAGGTCTTGCCGCTTCAATCCGAATCGTAAATCCCCAGAGTATGAAAAAGGAGGATTTTATTTCTGGTGGAACTGCCACGGGAGAGATGTTAGACTTTTTGAGTGAATGTATTCGGTATGGAATTTCGGTGTGTGTTGCAGGTGCTACAAGTTCCGGAAAAACAACGGTGGCCGGCTGGTTGCTTACTACAATCCCTGACCGGAAAAGAATTTTTACTATTGAAAATGGTAGCCGTGAACTTGATCTAATAAGGGAGGAAAGTGGAAAAGTGTTAAATTCCGTTGTCCACACTCTTACAAGAGACAGTGAGAATGACCGGCAGCGAATTGACCAGATTGCCCTTTTGGATATTGCGCTTCGATTTAATCCTGATATTCTGGTGGTCGGAGAAATGAGAGGGGCGGAAGCAAACGCCGCCCAGGAAGCTGCAAGAACTGGTGTGGCGGTGGTTACAACCATCCATTCCAATTCGTGTGAGGCTACATACCGCCGTATGGTGTCCTTGTGTAAGCGTGCCGTGGATATGTCGGACGAGACATTGATGGGATATGTGACCGAAGCATACCCTATCATAGTCTTTTGTAAGCAGTTGGAAAACCGGCAGAGGGTAATCATGGAGATTATGGAATGCGAGATAAAGCCTGACGGTATACGGAGATATCGTCCACTGTATCAGTACGAGATCATGGAGAACCAGTTGGAAGGAGATTATTTTGTGGTTAATGGGAAACACAGGGTAATGAATTCCATTTCGGATGGGCTTTATAAGCGTTTGCTGGAGAATGGGATGCCAATGGAGACACTTAACCGGTTCCGTTCAAAGGGAGAGGGAGGAGAGGAATCTTGACAAGTATACAGCTTCTTGCATGCCTTGGTATGATAGTGGGTGGATTTCTTCTTTTGGGGATTCGACCAATAGAATTTACAGATGGACTGTTCGGCTTTCTGGCAAAAGAACCTGAGAATATTCGGAATGAAATCCATACAGTAACAAAAAGGAAAAAAGCAAGATTTCTGAAAAAGGCAATCATTGAGGCACAGCAGGTACTTAAAATGACGGGTAGGGAAAAGCAATTTTCGGTTATTTGTGCTGCCGCCCTGGTGTTGTTTGCTGTGGGGGCCTCGGTTGCCATCATGATTGGAAATTTTTTTCTGGCTCCGGTGATGGCTGTTGGATTTATGTTCTTCCCTTTTTGGTATGTAATTCTGTCAGCCAGTAATTACAAAAAAAATGTAGCCGCAGAGCTGGAGACAGCATTAAGCGTTATTACGACGGGCTATCTGCGGACGGAGGACATTCTAACTGCGATAGAGGAAAATATTCAGTATTTGAATCCGCCAGTCCAGAGGGTATTCCAGGATTTTATTGTGCGGATCAACTTAGTAAATCCGGATGTTCATGAAGCACTAAAGGAGTTGAGGGAGAAAATTGATAATGATGTATTCCGCGAATGGTGCGATGCCCTGTGTGATTGTCAGTATGATCGGAGTTTGAAGACAACATTGACACCAATCGTAACAAAATTAAGCGATATCCGTATCGTCAATGCTGAACTGGAATATTTGATTGTGGAGCCGAGGAAAGAATTTATCACGATGGCAATCTTTGTGATTGGTAATATCCCGCTGCTTTATTTTCTCAACAAGAGCTGGTATGACACTTTGATGCACACACCAATGGGACAGGTGATACTTGCCATTACTGCGGCAATCATCTTTGTCTCTACTGCGGTCGTTGTCAGGCTGACAAAACCGATAGAATACAGGAGGTAGGGAGATGTCAGTGTTATTACTGTTATTATTTGGAGGATTTCTCTTTCTGGGAATGTTCTTCCTGGCAGCGGATTTGTTAAAAATGCCATATATGAAGACAGAAAAGGCATTACTGGACAGGGGAAGAAATAGTAAAAAAGGGTCGGCGGCGTTAGATACGTTTTTACTGCAAGGAGCCATGAGATTGTCTCATGTAATCCGAATGGACGAATATCGGAAAAGCCGAATGAAAAATGTGCTGAAAGCAACAGGGATTAATATGACACCGGAAGTATATCAGGCGTATGCACTTACAAAAGCTGGTTTACTGATGGCTGGCATTATTCCGTGTTTGTTTCTTTTTCCGCTCCTAACACCTGTTATTGTGTTTCTTGCTGTCATGGTTTACTTTAAGGAAATTCAGCGCGCAGACGAGATGTTAAAGACGAAAAGAAAGTCAATTGAAGACGAACTGCCACGTTTTGTTGCTAATCTTGAACAGGAGCTGCAGAATAACCGTGATGTGCTTTCAATGGTAGAGAATTTTAGAAAAAATGCCGGTGCGGAATTTGGGGAGGAGCTAGGTGTACTTGTGGCAGACATGAGATCCTCCAGTTATGAGGCGGCACTTACTCGATTTGAAGCACGGTTAAACTCTCCAATGTTGTCTGATGTTGTCAGAGGACTGATTGGGGTTTTGCGTGGAGATAACAGCGTGGTATATTTCCAGATGCTTGCTCATGATTTTAAACAGCTTGAATTACAGAAATTAAAAAGTGAGGCCCAGAAAATACCGCCTAAAATCAGGGTTTTTTCGTTTCTCATGCTTATGTGCTTCTTATTGACTTACCTTGCGATTATCGTGTTTGAAATCATTAAGTCATTAGGAGGTATGTTCTAGCTCCAAATGAAAGGAGGTCAAGGAACTTGAAAAAAATATTAAAAACTAATCGTGGAGAGGGATATATAGACATATGCGTACTGGTATTGTGTGCCATGCTGGTGATTGCATTGGCGGTCAGCGTATTTCCGGTTTTTTTGGCTAAGAATCAGTTAGATACATTTGCTGTGGAATTGTGCCGTGAGGCTGAAATGAGTGGCAGAGTCGGAACTGAGACCACTAGGCGGGAACAGGTATTACGAGAAAGGACCGGACTAAATCCTAAAGTTGAGTGGTCAAAAAAGGGTAATATCCAACTAAATCAGGAGATTACTGTAAAATTGACGTTGCAGCGGGACCTTGGGTTATTTGGGAATTTTGGTTCCTTTCCAATTACCTTAAGGGCTAGTGCTACAGGAAAGAGTGAGGTATATCATAAATGAAGCGCCTGATTTGCTGTTTAAAAGATAGGCGTGGTTCCTCTTTCCCATTTGTGATTGCGGTTACATTGGTATTGATGTTAATAATGTGCGGATTTTTGGAGTTTTATCGGCTAAAGATCATAGCCAATGGCGTAAGGGACGCGGCACAGGAGGCTATCATGATAACTGTAAATGATAATTATGCAAACGTTTATCACGGTGTCAGGGAAGGATACAGTGGAGGATATCAGCCCAATAATGGAGGTTTTAAGTATAGTGTAGATAAAGGAAATGTGCTGTCAAAAATGGATAAAATCCTTGGAACAAAAGTTGAATCCGGGCGGCATGTAAAATATACAGGTGGGGTTCTGGAATATAGCATATCGGATTTAAGTGTTACTGCACGTAATGCGCCGCTTGCACCTGGAACACCGGAAAATGAACAGAGATTTGAAATTGATGCAATCGTAACATTAAAAGTACCGGTCCAGTTTGCGGGAAAACGTCTACCTGAAATGAAAATCAGGCTAAAAGTGCAGGCTGGATATATAGAAGTGTTTTAGAATTCAATAGACAGAATTGGAAAAATGTAGTATGTTTGATGCGACAGAATGTGAACCAGGAAGGAGAACTATATGAATGATAAAGTGAAAAAAGGTATGATTATTGCGGGTTGCGTGGTGTGTTGTGTTATTCTTGCAGTGATGATTGCAAGTAATTTCAGAAAGCCAGCAAAAACAAAGGATAAATTAGCAGAGAGCCAGTCTACAGAAATAGAAGTGAAACCGGAAATCAAAAAGTCCGAATTAGACAAGAAGTCAAAAGAGACTGAAAGTAAAGAAGAGGAATCGAAGAAAGAACCGGAGACTACGGAGGAGCAGAAAGAATCAGAGGAGGAAAAAGAGGGAAATAAGGACAACGGGCAGCCTGTACAGAATATTCAGCCCAGAGTGACTAAACCGGAAGAACCAGATCCAGAAGTATTAAAAAATCCTAATCAGAAACCAGATGGGGAGAGCGTGCAGGGCACGCCGGTTCCGGAAAACCATGATGAAGTAAAACAGCCGGAGACAGACACGGTTCCTGGAGCCGCACCAGAAGGTGAGTCACAGGAAGGAAAAATATATGCCCCAGGCTTTGGATGGATTGATGACATTGGGGAAGGGGAAGGCATTGAAGACAGTAACATTTATGAAAACGGTAATAAAATTGGGATAATGGATTAATTATCAATAGGTTGGTTAAATAGATGCATGACAGAAAGGCTATGAATTGTAGCGCCCTCCTGCTAAGCATAGAGAGAAATCAAAGATATAAATTTTATCGTTCGGCACAGCTATTTATGGCTGTGCTTTTTCATTGGAAAGGAGAACATTTGGGAATTTGAAAAGCAGAATAAGTTGGCTGACAAGGATTGTACTGTTCAGCCTGTGTTTTTTGATCATGTCGGTTCCAGCGTATGCGGCAGGGGAAGGTAATGTGGACGGCGGAGGCGGCAGCATGGGACAAGGTTCTTCGCAAAATTTTTGGTCCCCAGGTGATGAAGGGGTACGTGTATCGGTGATAAGTACAAGTGACCATAAAGTAGTAGGCACGCCTATTGACCTTACCAATAAAAGCCCATCTGATATTAGGCTTCATTTTGGAAAGGTGAGCAAGATGTCTTATACATCAGGTCATGGAATTGGTATATCCGGTTCAAGATACCAGTACATAAGACCAGCACAGAGACTTCCTATAATTATAAGTTCACAAAGTCTGGGACCATCAAGTATTGCGGAAATAAAGCGGTACTTTACGGACGAGCAGACGATACGTGGGATAGCAGGTTATATGGGAATAGATTTTGATATACTTATCAGCGGCGAGTACAGAATTATGATAGAGCCGATTGCGTATGTGACATTGCAGGGAGTAAGAGTTGCTATGACAGCAACGGAAGCGGCTTTATATGATGAGGTTGCAGGCGGGGTGGTATATTCCTGGTTACGTTCAGTTACCTTTCAAAATCTGCCCCTTGCAATGTTTCTCGAAAAATCTGATTTAGGATATCCTGCGTGGAACGGTCCAACTACCGGATTGCGTTCACATCAGGAAATCAAAACTTCGTTGGGACTTGGAATCATACGTTTTAATGGGGAGTTGCCAGAACCATCACCGGAGGTTACGACTTTTGATTATGAATACCGCACTAACACGGAGGTTATCACCAGTATCCGCGTGAGTGGCGGTCAAAGTGATCCGGACCATAAGGTATCTGTGACATTTAAAATACAAGGGAGAAATTATAAGGTGGACAGCGTATATTATCCCGAGGGAGGAAGTCAGCTTGCCTGGGTTCGGTGGACAACACCATCTACAGAGCAGACTATGGAAATTCCAGTAACAGTAAGAGGTGGTGGCCGTACAGACAAAGGGACTATACGGGTTAAGATAGTAAACCTGGACAAGAATCCACCGCCGAATCCAGTTGCAGATGACCGTAATGACAGTTATGCGAGGCCGGCAGTTCCATCAAAGAGTCAGCAAACGTCCGCTGATTGGAGTATTTGGCGACCATACTGGTATTCTTACTGGGTATGGCATAGTGGTGACGATGATGATGATGGATACTGGTGTGATCATGGCTGGTGGAAGTTCAATATTGATAGATATCATGCAAGTTTGAACGCAACAATGCGCGTCCAGCCAGATGATAAATCCCCTACGGCCCATGGCAAAACATTAAAAAGCGGATACGGATTTAACGAATATGTGAACAGTTCTGTGAGCACGAATCAGTCCAGTGCCGTGACTGGAGCCCAAAATGCCGTGACGTATTTTCCGGAGTTTCAATACAAGAAATACTGGCGTTTATTGGAGCGGATGTCGGGTGGGTATCATTCCGAATTTGAGTTCAAAAAAAATCAATACAGTACATTTAAGCGGAGGACACATTTCACTCCGATATGGATGCCAGATGGCAAATATACACCCTATACATGGTTAATAGATGCCTGGACACCAGCAGGAATGTTATCACTAAACCTGACCGATAATCTGACAATCAGCGGTAATTTGTGGACGGACTGGCATATCGCACCACAGAGACTAGATTAAAAAATAAAGTAAAAATAAATAAACAGTTACCAAAGAGGGAGACGCAGAGATCTTCCTCTTTTTGTTATTAGGAAGGAATGAAGTGGCATGTACGATAAAAACAAAACTTTGGATACCCTGAAAAATGAAATCTTCTTGTCAAAAGACAACCTGTATCTAGCGGAGGAAGCGTTAAATTCTGATCAGATACCCTATGAAACGGTAAAGAAGATTATGGAGGTTGGAGGATATAGAAATAAAATAAATGCTTTGCGCAAAGCGTATTTGATGGGTGTAAATTTTGACAACCTTATCGGTCTTGTACATGATTCAGACGGCCCGGAGGAAATCAGGTCAATAGCTGGGGCACTGGAACGGAAACTGGAAATCCAGAAAATTCAGATTGTGGCAGATGGAAAACACGATTACAGACAAATGGATTTAGTGTTTTATGGGTTTTATACTGGCAGAAGCATACAGGAAATGGAACTGGCAACAGATAACCGGTTTGATGAAGAGCAGATTGAAGAAATCCTGTCGGGTTTTCGCTATGGGCTTGCCTATGAACAGGTGGCATTTTATGCGAAAGAAGAATTTGATTGTTACCAGATGCGGACCATAAAAAGGGCGTTTCTGTACGATAATCTGACAGTGGAGGAGGCGGCAATATTTGCTTTACCCAGTAATAACACAAAGAAAATGCGCCAGGAGATTAGAAAGATAGTAGCACAGCGCGGTAAAACAAAGAAATCCAATCTGTAATCGTGAGAAAGGATAAACACATGGAGAAAGAAGCAATGGAAGATATCCTGCGATTGGCAGAGGATGTAAGCAGCCTTGTGATGGACCTTGGACCATTTGGGCTTACGGACGAAGATGAAGTAAAAAAAACACCGCAGGACCGGATACATGAGACATATCAATGGCTGTCCGAACCAAAGGGCTGTAAAGAAGCGTCCGAGTATTTTAAGGAATTGCTTGCAATACTGGATAAGACGGACGCAGAGTATCAAAGAATCGCTGATATATGTGAAAGAATCCATAAGGTCCAGGAAATAAAGCCATGGAAAGAAAAAGTAACTGTTAGAAACAGTCCCAGCTGTCGCAGATGACCAGGGCCTGGATATGTCCATAATATAGGACAGATTAAGGAAACAGAATCCCTTCAAGTAGAGAGGTTTCATAGATTCCTCTGGTAAAAATCTAAATAGAAATGCAAAAAGGAGGGATAAGAAGTTGTGGCCACGTAAAACGATAGTCTCTTCGACGCTTATTGGATTTAGAGACGAAGAGCATTGAACGGATTAAATTAGCAAGTGAAATGTCAAAGAGGTACTATGATGCCCCCATAATCTGTACTTACAGTGGGGGCAAGGATTCTGACGTACTTCTGGATTTGTTTATCCGGTCAGGAGTTGAATTTGAGGCCCACAATTCTCATACAACAGTCGATGCTCCCGATACGGTGTACTATATCAGGGAGAAATTTCGAGGTTTAAAAGAAAAGGGAATCCCATGTATTATCCATATGCCGCCACTGAGCATGTGGCAGTTGATTGTCAAAAAGAAGATGCCGCCCACCAGGATGCAGCGTTACTGTTGTGAAATCCTAAAAGAGAACACAACACCGGACAGACTGGTATCAACAGGTGTGCGCTGGGACGAAAGCACCAAACGGTCCAAAAGGGGACAGTTAGAAGCGGCTGCCCCAAAAGTCGAGAATAGGATTACTCTGATGAACGACAACGATGATAAGCGGCTGGTTATTGAGCGGTGTGCAATCCGTGGCAGGGTAGTGTCCAACCCAATCATTGACTGGACACATAAAGACATCTGGGATTATATCCGTTCCAACCATATGCCTTATAATCCGCTTTATGATATGGGTTATAAAAGAGTTGGCTGTGTAGGGTGCCCGATGGCTGGAAAAAACCGCTACAAAGAGTTTGCTGACTTCCCAAAGTATAAGGCAGCTTATATCCGGGCGTTTGATAAAATGTTAGTGGCAATCCATGCGGCGGGGAAACCTACTAAGTGGAAGAACGGAGAGGACGTGTTCCGGTGGTGGATGGAGGATAAAAATGTAGAGGGACAGTTGTGCCTCGCGGATTTTATGGACATGGGACCAGACTAAAACAATAAATCAACAACAGGAGGTTTACGTTCCAACCGGAACTAATTTATATAAAAAAGTGAATGAAAGCAGTACCGATTGAGTTAAAGGCGGCAAATGAATATGTCGCGCAGAATCATAGGCATCATAGCCCTGTATACCGGGACAAATTCCGTGTCGCATGTACTGAGCATGGCAGAATATGTGGCGTGATACAGTGCGGCAGGCCAGTATCCAGGCATTTAGACGATGGAAAAACGCTGGAAGTAACGCGTTGCTGCACAGACGGTACAGCCAATGCCTGTAGCTTCCTATACGGGCGGGTAGCCCGGATTGCAAAAGAGATGGGATATGAGCGGATTATCACTTATATCCTTATCTCTGAATCCGGTGCTTCCTTAAAAGCGGCAGGGTGGGAATGTGAGAAAGAGATTGCAGGGGGCGGCTCCTGGGATACACCTGCCAGGCGCAGACATACAACAGCACCGCAATGTAAAAAGCAAAGATGGATGAAAAATTTGTGTAAAGAAGGTGATGAGAGTCGAGAATCGGAATTATAGATGCTGATTTATTGGATAAGAACAGGCACCGCATGCCGAATCTGGCATGCATGAAGATCAGCGGATTCCATAAGCAGATGGGGGATCAGATACATTTGCTGACGGAGTATTCAGGCTTCAATGAGTTTGATAAGGTATATCTGTCAAAGGTCTTTACGGCTACGAGGTATCCGCCGGAAGTCTTAAAGATGGAGAATGTAGAATATGGAGGTACTGGGTTTTATTTAGACCAGGCTCCCGAGCTGCCCTACGAAATAGAGCATGCCATGCCGGATTACAGTCTGTATGCGGATTGGCTTAAAGGTAAGGGAGAAGAAGGAAAAAAGAGTAAGAAGTATAAGTATTATCGGGATTATTCTATTGGGTTTTTAACAAGGGGCTGCTTTAGGCAATGCCCTTTTTGTGTGAACAAAAATAAAACGGTATCCGTTCCTGCAAGCCCAGTGTACGAATTTTACAATCCACAGAAAAAGAAGATCTGTCTGCTGGATGATAATTTTCTGGCATGTGGGGAGTGGAGTGCATTATTGGGACAACTACGGGAAACCGGCCGTCCGGTCCAGTTCCGGCAAGGACTGGATATCAGGCTGATTACCAGGCAAAAATCCAGGGAACTGGCATCTTGTAGATTGGATGGCGACTTATTATTTGCCTTTGACAATATCAAGGATAAAGAAACAGTCATAGAAAAGATGAAGATCATAAACCCAATATTCCAGGAATCAAAAAGGATCAAGTTCTATGTATTAACTGGGTTTGATGCAGATGGAAGATATGACTGGACTTTCTGGAAACAGGATATCTTACAGGCATTTGAGCGTATCCGGATTCTAATGGGGGTGCGTGCGTATCCATATATCATGCGGTATGAGAAATATCAGGAATCACCTTACCGGGGAATGTATGTAAACCTGTCCAGGTGGTGTAACCAGCCCCAGATGTATAAGCAGATGAGCTTCCGTGAATTTTGCCACTTGTCAAAAGAAGGGAGCGCCTGCAGAACGTATCTGGAGGAGTATGAAAGAGACTTTCCGGAAATCAGCAGTTATTTTGACATGAAATTTTAAACTCTGATTCAGGAGGTGGTGCTATGAAGTTTACAGATGAAGAATTAGAGATAGCCAGAAGCGTGGACCTGGTGTCTATTGCTGAAAGGCAGGGCTTCACGGTGAAGCGGGTAGGCAGTTACTATACATTGAAAGAACATGATTCTATAAGGATTAAAAATCGTAGGAGCTGGCTGCGTTTTTCCGTACCCGAGGGCCAGGACGGTCACAACGGGGATAACATTGAGTTTCTGAGACAATTTTGCTATATGGATTTTCGTGAGGCGGTTATCTATTTGTTGAACGAGGCCGGTTATCGGTATGAGGATAAATCATTTAAAGATGATACAAGCAGGAAAAACCACGAGAGAAGAAAGGAAGAGCAAAATAAAGAACAAGAAGGGAAAGGGGAGTTTGTGCTTCCCGAACCAAACGACAATTATCGGAGGTTATATGCCTATCTGTTAAAAACGCGCTGCCTGAGCAAAGAAGTAGTTGACTGGTTCGTTAAAAAAAAGCTGATTTATGAAACACGCAGATATCATAACGTGGTTTTTATTGGCAGGGATTCCTTTGGTACAGCACGGTTTGCCAGTATGAGGGGAACGGTGGATAATTATGGAAACCCGTTTAAAGGGGACGTGGAGAACAACGATAAAACCTATGGTTTCAATGTAAGAAACAAGAAAAATAAAGAAGTCAAGGTATTTGAGGCAGCCATTGACCTGATGTCTTATATGGATTATAAGCGTGATGGGCAGTCAAACAAGTTGGCATTAGGGTCAACCTGGGACGGGGCATTGGACCGGTTCCTGCTAGAAAATCCACAGATTAAACGAATAAGCCTGTATCTTGATAATGATAAGGCAGGCCGGAAAGCAGCGGCACTTATACGCAAGAAATATATAGAGATGGGATATCACGTTAAAGTCCGGTTCCCGCCATATGGGAAAGATTGGAATGAATTTCTTGTTGCAGAAAGAAAAAAGGCAGTGATTCAATATTTGAACAGGAATAGCAATCTGGACCGGAAACAGGCAATCGGATAATTTCATAAAAGCAAGGAGATAGTATGGATTATTTTAATTTCAAAGAAGAGTTTCTCTATCAGTTCATTGACCTGATGGAGAAAAGCAAAACGTTAGGAGCGTTGAACTTGGTTATGGAAGGACTACCAGGTGAATCAATCACAATGACTTTCAAGGATAGGTACTGCCCTATGGTCAGCATAGAGGAACTGTTTTTGAGAAGCCAGTATGAAATGCTGCCAGTCAGGATATTGGCTTCGGAGACACTGCAGGAATTTCAGACGGCGGAAACCGGAGGTATCCGATTGAAGATGGATACGGTCAAGAATCCATTGTTTGTAGAGTTCCATGCAGTGAATGCAAACAAATACCAGATGAGGCTGGAAGAATTGGAGCTGCCGTATACCAGACTGGGAGATATGTGTATCTTTTATCGGTTCCGTGTGAAAGAGGAAAGTGAAAAACTTGTATACACCATGCCCGTAGATGAAGAGGACTTACAGCGGTGGGGAATGCATGTAGATCAACTGCATGCGTGCGTGTCAGACAATGCTTTCTCCCAGTATAGTGTGCAGATTGAACCGGTTGCAGCCGTTATACGGGAAGGCTTGGAGGCAGGCTTTACGCTTGGGAGAGGAAAGATTACAAATGAACGCGCAAGTGCCTGGCGGCTGACAGGTCCGGGAGGCGCGGCAGGCATGCTTTATAGGAATATTCTGGATGAATTTGCAGAAATGGTCAACACGGATCTGTACCTGCTTCCAGTAACAGCAGAGGAAACCGCTATATATGCCGCCGACCAGTATACACCTGCTGACCTTCAGATGCGTCTCGAAAGAAAAAAATCCTTAAAGGGATTTGTAAGCCATCCGTTGTCAGAGTCGGTTTTGTATTATAGTCTCAAGAGTAAAACCCTGACGGTGCACCAGTCTTCATTGGTGAAAAAAACCCTGGTCTAAGAGTCGGTACGGGAGTCTACAGATGCAGGAAATGGTAAATAGACGAAGAGGAGAACCAAAATGCGCGAATATGATGAAAACCATGCATATGAGGAAGTCCGGGAGGATTTCATTAAAGAATATAAGGCACAGCTAGAACGCAGAGGAAATGGGGAGAAGTTGGAAATAGTGGCGGAAGGTACTCCTTTTGAATCCTTTACATACAAAGGGAATGGACCTTTATTATGTACCAGTATCTCTATGGAACTGGTGTACAGAAATTGCTATATTTTTGCCATTCGAGAGATTGATGAGGCCGTATCTACTATCTTGGAGATTCAGGATGAGGCAGAATGGATATCCCCGGAGCGGCTGGAACAACTGGAACATGTAATAGTGTTTCCGGTAAATCTATCACATTGCAGGGATAAGCTGGAAGAAAATGATATTGCATATTTTCCCTTCGAAGATATGGCGATCACTTATCAATTCTGCATTGAGGACAATGAGAGGTCGTATCGCAGGGATGTTACAAGGGAATGGCTGAATAGGCAGGGGATAAATGCAAAGGAACTCTTTGAAAAAGTAAGGTATAAAGACCTGGAGCAAATTTGGGGCGAAATTAAAACCATAGAGCAGGTGGGAAAAAAATCAGAGGATTCACAGCAGGCTGCTTTGTATGGCGTCAATGGCTTTGGTGCTGCCCTTTATCCAAAAGTGATGGAGCAGGTAGTAAAAAAAATGGGCAGTGAAGTGCTGATTGTACCTGAAGAAACCTATACGGCTTATATTCAGACACCGGATATTATGAGTGCTGCAAAACTGCAAGAAGAATTACAGGAGGACAATCGTGTGAAACTGGTGACTGGCGATAGGCACCTTGTACTTTCTGGGAAGATATTTAAGTACGATACCGGCAGGAAAAACCTGGTCCCGGCAATGGAACATACCATTGAAAAGCATAGAGTGAAATGAAAACCGCTTTAATCGGGAGAAGCGCAGACGGCCAGAAGGGAAGGAGATAGATGTATTATTATAGTGAGAACGAAGCATATGACGAATTACGAGAGGATTTTATTGATGAATTTCAAGACCAGCTACAAGAAAGAGACAGAGGGGAGGAACTGAAGCTGATAGCTGAAGGCACGCCATTTGAAGCCATTATGCTGAAAGGTGGAGGGGAGTTAGTTTGCCCCAGTATTCCGATGGAATTGGTGTATCTTAACTGCTATGTTGCTGAGAACAACGAGTTAGACGAGGCGGTCACGCAGATTCTGGGTATATTTGATGGGGATGAGTGGATACCGCGCGAACAATTTGAGCAGATAGAGCATGTACTTATATATCCTATGAATTTGGCAGAATATGAGGATAAACTGGTGGAGGGAAACATTGCATATATGCCATATCAGGATATGGCGGTCACTTTCCAATTCTGTATTGAAAGAGGGGAGAGATCGTACTGCGGAGATGTTACAAAAGAGCATTTGGAAAAATGGGGAATCGGTGTGGAGGAACTTTTTGAGAAAGTCAGATACAAGGATGCAAATGAAATAGGAGTGGGTATCGTAAATATGTACGATTCACTTACAAACAGATATGAAAATGATAAAACAATCCTTTTTAGGCCGGCGGATGGTGTGCCATTGGAACTGAAGCAAGTCTACAATGTCTATGGTGTGAATGGCTTTGGTGCAATCTTCTATCCGAAAGTTATGGAACTGGTGTATGATAAATTAGGGGACGAGATGCTGATTGTTCCCAATGATGCCTTTGGTGCTTATGTCCATGCGCAAAGTGTTGGGAATCTGTCAGACTTATATGAGAGCCTGACCAGTGAGAATATAATGAAAGAAGAAACAGGGGAAATACGCCATAAACTATCTGAGCGGGTTTTTAAATACGATCTGGAAAGCAGAAACCTGATTCATGCAGTTCCTCCGAAAATTGAGAAACAAAAATTGAGATAGGTAGGTGGGTTAGTGGATTGATGAACTTAATAAACTATGACCAATTTAAGGTTGCTTATCTACAAAAAATAGCAGAACTTTTAGACCAGCATGGTTATTCCATCAGACCGGTCGTGATAGGGGAAGGGTTATCGCTGGAAAAGGCAACCCTGGATTTAGGCGATAAAATCTGTCATTGCATAGACCTTCAGGAAATTTATTCGGATTATTGCAAAAATGCTAGACCAATGTTTTCTATTGTGAAGGATACATTGGATTGTTTCCGGGAGTTTGGTACAGTACAAAGAGAACAGGTGGAATGCATAGAAAGTGTTTTAGCCTGTGTAACAAACTTTGAGAAAAGCAAAGAAATCCTGCGGGGTAAGGGTATACCATATTTGGCAGTAGGTGACATGGCAGTATATTTCAGGTTTGATTATGAGCTGCCTTTCGGCGGTACAATGGAAAGTATTGTAACAAAAGACCATCTCCTAAAATGGAAGTTTTCAGCCGAAGAATTATTCAATATTGTTAGGCAATGCGAGGCACAGAAAATCGGTGCCTGTGCTTATGACTGGGTGGAAAGCCTTCAACCATATGATTTTGGCCATATACCTGTGATTGCAAGAGCAGAAGATATCTACAATGCGCCATATGAGCTGTATGGATTGAACGGTGCCGGGGCGATACTTTACCCCGAAGTGCTGCGTCAATTTGAAGAGGCTTTTCATGAGCGGGTCATAATCGTACCGTATTCAGAACGAAAAGCGGCCATATTACCGGAAAGCCGTATACAGGATATGTGGGTACAAAGAAAAATCCGGGAGTATACGGAGGATACGGACGCGCGGTTATTTTTGTCCAGGCAGGTTTATTCGTATACAGAGGGGAAGTTTTACAGGCTCAAGGGTGGTATAGAACAATTACAGGCTGTCATTGATCAGAAATTGGAGACAACTATGAATCATGAGAAAACACTGGTCGGTAAAAAGCAAAGCAGATAAAATCTCAAGGAGGACAGACAAAGATGGAATATGAAGAATTCATCCAGTTTTTTACCCATGAAGTCAACTATAATTTAAAAATGCTGGGTGTTCCATGGCGGGCTAAGTATGAGAACACAGGCGGCAGAGAAGAAGTTTTGGTGGTAATCCATGGTGGAGGGCATGATTTTCCTCCGATTAAAGTTCACGATTATTACCAGGAGTTTTTGCAGGGGATGCCCTGGGGAGTCGCTGCACGGAAAGCAACACAGGATTTCTTTGATGATGAGAGCACAAAATGTGCACTGATGGATATGGGGCTTTTTCATGCAGATATGGTAATTCCCACTTTTATGAACACAGAGGAAAATGAGGAACTATTGAAAACCGTTCCATATTCAAGGTTTGAAGATTTAGCAGTTATACTTCAAATTGCATATCAGTCCCTGGGCGGTATCAATCTCAACCTTGTGGTAACAGACGATATCTTACAGGGATGGGGGCTGAGGTATGATGAACTTTATCAAATGGCCCTGGATAATCCGAGGAATGTTGAGTCTGTACAGATGATAGAGTTGCACAAGATGATAGATATTATATCACCCGATGAAACAGTAGAGGATTTACCTCCCTTCTATGTGGTAACGAATACTGGTCAACATTTAGGCGCTGCAGGTATTCTTTACAAAACCAGAATGTATGAACTTGCAGAAACTATGGGGGATGATATCTTATTGGTTCCTATGAGCGTTGACCATTTTTTGGCAATGCCGCTTTTAGACCAAAAGGGCATAGATTATATATCTAATGCACTACACAGTAGTAAAGAGGTAATCACTGGAAGTATAAAGCCCCTGTCTGGGAATCTATACCACTATAATTGTGAAACCGCACAGTTTCGTATGATTACTCCCAGCCAGTTAAAAGAAACGAAAAAACGAGGCAGATAGGGGGAGGGTTTGAGAAACGATAGATATTCAATCATAGAGAAAAGGGAATTTTATGAAACCTTTGTATATGAATTAAACAATAATTTACAAAAGATGGGATTAGGGTGGAAGGTGGTGCTGCCTGACCATATTTCGGATGGCTGTGTGATCAGTTTACAGGGCAGCCCAGAGAAAGGCTCAGAAATATTTCCTTTTGTAGCATATAACCGTCATACACAGTTGGGAGAACCCCTGTGGCTGGTAGTCAGGAATTCGCTAGAGTTTTTATTGCGGGATGACCGGATCACCAAAGCCGCATTTAAAGAGATGGGGGTGTTATCGCCAAATCTAGTAGTTCCGACATTGATGAACGCGAAAAGAAATCAAGAGGTATTGGACAATTTCCCACATAAGCTATATGGAGACGGGGACCTTGCCATTGTATTGAGGATTATTTATCATTCAACAGATTGTTTGCTTGAAGATATGCACCTTAATTTAAGAGTGACAAGTGAAATGCTGAATGAGTTTGGAATGGATTTTGATACCCTTTATCAGTGGTCGCTTGATAATCCGGAAAATCAAAGGGCTGTTTCCGTGGAACCGTTTGGGACAGAACCGGAAAAGAAGGATATCTACATTATGACAACAGAGAGCTTTTACTGGGGTGCTTCTGCTTTTTTATACAAAGAAAAAGTACACGAGCTGTCAGATAAACTGGGTGGCGATATGATACTATTTCCTACAAGTATCAATCAATGCGTGGCATTATCAAATAAAAACAGGGACGGAAGAAAATGGATTCAGGAAACCCTCTACGACTCTAAACAAAATGGTTTTCAGCAGAGGGAAAAAGATTTATCCGATTATATTTATGTTTATAGCCGGAAAACAGATGAGATCCGTAAAACAAGTCAAAGGATGCGGCAGAAGCCAAAAGTGAATAAAAACCATAGCAGGTGACTTTTCAGAGCGATTCAGAAAAGAACCTGCTTTTTTCATTTAATCATAAAGGAGATAAGAATATGAACCTCAAATTATATAAACAGTTTTCAGATGCTTACCAGCAATGTATTCGTTCCGCTTTTGAGGATTCCGCAATTCGCGGGGAAGTTAGAACGGTGGCTAGGGGTCTCCCGACCGAGGGAATCACAATTTTATTTGAGCAGGAGGGGCGGTACTGCCCCGTCATTCCGGTAAGGGAGGCTTTTTTGAGAGCGGAGATGTTTGACACCTGGGAAGAGGAATTGGCAGACCGGGCGATGGAAGTGTTCTCTGATGCGGAAGCGGAAGATCTGCGTATTGCAGTAGGCCAGTTGGAACAGCCGGAATATGTGGCAGTATATGCCGCAAACCATAGAAGTGACCTGGAAGCCCTGAAAAAGAATGATATGCCTTACCAGGTTATGGGGGACATGGTGCTCTACTATATGTTTCACGCACCGCTGGGAGACGGGCGTTATTATCAGGCAGAAGTAACCAATAAACATCTGGCATCCTGGAAAATGAGAAAAAGTGATTTTCATAATTTTGTACTGGAACATTCGCTGGTATCCATGGAGAGCAAAATCTATCCGTTGTGTGAGAAGATTGAAAATGTGCTGGAAGGTATTTCGTGCTGTCTGAACAATGGAGAGGCAGAGGATAGCCTTGGTTATGTGGTCACGGGACCTGGAGGAGCGGCAAGTGTATTATACTGGGATACCTTACAGGAACTTAGCCGCCTGATGCCGGATAGCTTTTATATTTTGCCATATTCAGAGAGGGAGGCTTATATCCTGCCTGATACTATGGGAGCACTGGCACCAGCATTTTCCATTGAAGATGTCCACAAGAATGGGAACCGTCAGGTTCGACACAGCTTGGCTGGGTATGCCATATCAAGTCATGGTTTCCACTATTCACCATCGGAGAACAAGAACAAATTGCTGACCATACGCGAATGGTTGAAGGGTGTAAATGAATGACATATGAAGAATATAAACAGGGACTGATTACAGAACTTGGGCGTCACATTGATGAAGAGCATCAGAGATTGATAGTAATAGCAGAAGGTACGGACAATGAGGAAATAGCCCTTGAACTTATGCAGCCGCCTGTGTGTAGCCAGTCATTGTCAATCCATAGCTTATATAGACAGTGGAAAGAAGGCGAATTAACGGCCCAGGTAAGCAGTATCTGCGATTATTTTGAAAAAAAGCGTGCTATTGAAACGATTGAGCAGTTAGAAAATGTTACGATTTGGGCGGCTAATTTTGAAAAGGCAGCCGAAAAGCTGGAAGGGAATGATATACCATATCTGCCTGTTGGGGATATGGCTGTATATTTTCAGTTCTTTGATGAAGTCTATGACGAGGATGAACAGTGGCCTCTGGATTATAAAAGACCTGTCCAAAATGAACATTTAAAGCAGTGGGGACTTACGGTACAGGAATTATTTGATAAAGTCAAATATTTCGATATGAATGAACGCTTTCAGACGGTTTTGGATACGAGCAGAGCTGTTCTGGCTCATACATTAGGGGCATTAAGCGGGGCGCTTCCAGACACAAAAGACTATTACGGGGTGTACAGCGAGAATGGGATTGCAATCATGTTCTATCCCGAGGGTTTGAGTGAAATCTCAAGGCGTTTGGATGATGACCTGTATGTTATGCCGTTATCAAATGATAAAATCCTTGTCTGTCCAATATCAGGACACAGTTTGGAAACTTTGCAGGAAATAGTAAAAAAGAGCAATGAGATGGATAAAAGAGCAGAAGTGTTCCCTGTCCAGGTCTCTAATATGGTGTTCCAGTTTGATGCCGAAAGCCTTGCAATCCAACCGGCGGCACAGATAGAGAAAAAAACGAGACATAAGGCAAGATAAGATGAAGGCAAATCTTTGAAAGGGGGTGGTTAAGCCCAATCCAATAAAAATTCAGCAGTCATAGAAATTTAATTTGTACCAGTAGCTCGTAACTTATTCGGAAACTGATTACATTCAAACATTTGAAAGGAGGTAAGAGGTAATCCCGGGTAAAATGTGTAGCTACACCCTCTAAGAAGGGAATTGGATTATAAATTAATAAATTTTTGTGAGTTTGACAAATATGCAGTAAAAAGTTATTGCGCCATACATGGGGTTGACGAGAGTGCCAACCTTGGGGATATTACGAAAGTTGATGAGAAAAAGCTACCTTATTTCAACTTTATCTGCGGTGGAAGCCCGTGTCAGGATTTCTCCCTAAGTGGGAAGCTGGCCGGTTCCGTCTGGAGGTGCAGAGATTGCGGGCATGAGGTAAACCCGCTGCAGGTACATTGGAGCAAACGGGATTTTTGTGAAAAATGTGGCTCAAAGAATCTGGATAAAACAAGGTCCTCTCTCCTTGTAGAGTGGCTTCGGGTTATCCGGGAAGTAAAGCCGATGTTTGGAATTTATGAGAATGTAAAAAATATTGTTCAGGCAAGGTTTCTAAACAGCACATTCCGTCTATTTGAGCAGGAATTGCAGGAATATGGATACAACACCTATTGGAAGATATTGAACGCGAAAAATTATGGGATTCCGCAAAACCGGGAACGGGTATACCTCGTCCTGATTAAAAAGGAATGTGATAATGGAAAATTCGTATTCCCAGAGCCAATGGAAAACGGGAGGCGGCTGATGGATATCCTTGAAGATGAGGTAGATGAGAAATATTATCTGTCAGATGATAAAGTGCAGAAACTGATTACAGACATGAAGGAGCGGAAAGCGCTTCTGTATATGCCTGGGGAAGAGGAACTGAAACAGTGGGAAAATAAACTGTATAAAGTTGGACAGGTTCAGGGGTATCTTGGCGATCCCCAGACTGGCAGGGTATACTCTGCAATCGGTTCCAGCCCTACTTTGCTGGCAAGCGGTGCCGGAAGAAATAAAATAGCCGTGGTCGGAAGTATTGGAAATTCCCAACAGAGTGTTATACTATCAGGGATGGGAACTGCCAATACCCAGCTTGCGAGCCACGACCAGACAAAGATTTTGCAAGTGGGGGCAATCCGTGGAAGATATAATGAAGAGGGAAGAGTCGAACAGCACCTGGAACTAAAGGATAAGCCTTGGTGCAGCTATGCGATTACCTCCGTACAGAAGGATAACATCATTCTGGTGCGGCAGGACACCGTAAAAGGCTACGAGGAATGTATGGCAGAGGGAGTTGTAAATATCGCCTATCCGAATGCTGCCGGAAAACGGGGCCGGGTACAGGGACATGGGACCATCTGCCCGACAATCACTGCGCAGGGAAATTCCCTGTGCAGGCTGGAATCAATCCTTCGTATCAGGCGGCTTACACCATTAGAGTGCTTCAGGCTGATGGGTTTTGATGATGAAGATTACCAGAAGGTCCTGGAAGCGGGCATCAGTAACAGCCAGGCATATAAGCAGGCAGGAAATTCGATTGTAGTGAATGTCTTAACCAGTATTTTTGAAGCTTTATATAGCGCTATGCCTTACCTGTTTGAAGATGTAAAGATAGGAAGCTTTTTTTCCGGGATAGGTGCCTTCGAGAAAGCACTGGAACGATTTTATGGGAACCGTCAATGACAGAGATATAAAATCTTAATATAAAGAACATCAATGCAGAATGGATTGGGAAAAACAGAACTATTTTAAACAGCAGGTCAAGGGATGCTATCAAATGCGGCAACCTAGTATCAAAAACAAAAGTGGAATTCTGCTATCAGGTTTAATTGACTGATAGCAGATAACCTTGGAATGTGATATCACAAAGCCTTTGATGATATCATACTCCATACTGCCTGCTATCAGATATATGAAGCTGATAGCAGGCAGTATGTGATTTGAGGGGAAACTGCTGTCAGTTTCCCTTTTCTGCTATCAGATTTTCGCGTAATATCCGCGGAATTGATAGCAAAAAATTGTGAATGATATCAGCTTTTTGAGGCTGATATGGGGGTATTAGGGGATCTCCCCTAACAAGATGGATTTTGTACGGCAAAATCCGTATCTTGCAGAGGACTGGCGGAGCCAGTCCGGACCGACCCCACAGGAAAGGGGATATATTTATGCAATATGAGCAGGAGGATTTTGAACAGCTAAAGAAAAAGGTAACAGAGTTATTTGAAAAAGTTCCTGTTGAAAAAGCTTTCTTGGATTTTACCTATGTGCCTGGAGGCGATGTGTTGGATTCACTGAAACTTGCGGATACAAGGACAGAACTTCTTATTTTTCTGCTGGATAAAAGTAAGGAAGCAGCAGACAGGGAGACAATAGATTTAATTTACGATGCTTTAAACGGTTTGGCTGAATTTGATAACCTAAAACATGGTATGGAACTTGATTCGCTGAAATCTTTAGCTTGGGATCTATGTGGGGCTGTGAAGTCCATAAGCGAGATGGAATGGCAGCGTATCCGACATGCAGGGGAGTCTGAGGCAGATGTAGTCCGTAGAATATACCAGCAGATCAAAGAAACAGAAAAACGCCGTGAATTGGTGGAATATTGGAAAGAACACCTTGACGATATAATCTACTACATAGATAGAGGACCGATGAAGGAAGTAATAGAAGCGCTGGACCAATGGCCTGTGATATCCGTGAAGAGATTGAATATGGCAATAGAAAAACGCAGGGAAGACAGTGTCTGTGATGTGTATGAACTCTATTATATTCTTATGAAACAGGACCATGAAGGGAATCCGGTTTATTTAGCGTGTATTAAGTGTGACGAAGGCGAAATGGAATTCATTGATCCGTTTAGTTATAAAACGGAAACCTTTTCCGAAGAAGAGTGTATGACAAATCAAAAGTTGTTCCAGCTCTTGGAAGAGGGTTATCAGATCGTGGAGATAACAAAGGAGGCGAGCCTGGTTATATGGGATAAATTAAAGGATACAGATACAAATGAATTAAAATACATGCAGGGATTCGGAAGATATGCTGCTTATTGCTTGGAAAATGACTTATTTCCAGTTAGGGAGAGTGGATGTTTACAGAATACTTTACAAAACCGCGATGAGGATTCGATGAAAACAGTAAGATCCCAACATAAGTCAAAAAGTCGTTGAGCGGAATATTGATGCTTTTATGAAATGAGGAGGCCATAAGCAGAATGAAATATGAAACAGAAGATTTTGAAATCCTAAAAAAACATGTGGAAGAATTTATGAAACAGGGACCTTTGGGAGATATTTACCTGTATTTCTTTTTGGAGCCATATCCCTATAACCGGACTGGTAATACTCTGGATACATTGAGATTTGCTGATGTGAGAAAGTTGCTTATTGATTTTTTACGCGGGGTCAGCCAGAAGTACAGTTCAGAGGTAAGAGAGCAGACAAAGTTTTTAATCCAGGAAATCCAGGAATATGGCTATCCTGACAGGCAGGAAGAGGATTATATGAAGAACCTGGCGTGGACATTATGTGATACGGTTAAATTCGTTGATTATGATGAGTGGGAGTCCAGGCGTCTGCCAGGGGAATCCGAGGCAGATGTGGTAAGAAGGACCTATCAGCAGATGAAAAGCCGGGAATATTGTTCCGAACAGTTGGAATTTTGGCAGGAGTATGCAGAGTGTAGACATTTAAGGTATGAAAAGGAGATACAGGTTGCAGAAATCATCGTTGAACTGCAAGGGTTATTCCCTTCCCTGCCCAAAGCTGAATTGTCTAAGGAAGAACTGATGGTTAAATCCAGAAACCGTCTTGAATCACTTCATTTTAAGGATATTGTACTTTATTATATTCTGGAACCGGCAGATAACGGCGTTAGTCCGTATAAAGGGGTGGCTGGATATCATTCCAAGGTGGTTTATTTCTCACCATTTGAAGGAAATGCCTGGTTTCTCGATAGAAAAGACATATCGGCATATAACGAGTTGCTGGCTGCACTGGAGAATGGCTATGAAATTTCTTTTATGACCATGGACGGGCATGCATCTGTCTGGTATGAGCTGGGGACGTCTGACATTCATACGATCCGACACAAGGAGGGACTGAGGAAGTATCTTCTTTATTGTAAAGAAAATGATATTACAGCCTGGACGATAAAGGAGACGATGGGGTGCACACCCCCGGATTTAATGGGATACCTGGAGAGGCAGAAACAGGTGACTTTTAAACAGAACGGGCAGAAAAAAAGGTAAAACAGAATTTAAAGGAGACAGAGTATTGAGATATGAACCAGAGGAATTTGAGTTATTAAAAGATAATGTAGATGAATTCATGAAGAGAGGACCGCTGGGAGACATTTTCACTTCATTTTTCTATAGGCCCTATCCCTATAACCAGACCGAAAACGTTCTGGATACACTGCGGTTTGCCGATGCGAGGAAACTGCTGATTGATTACTTATATAAGGTCAGCCGCGCAAAAAGTATTGAGGTTACAAGGCAGACTGAGGATCTGATCGGAGAAATATGGGAATATGGATATCCCAGTAGAAATAGAGAGATGGATTTTTTGAAGAATTTAGCCTGGGATATCTGTAGAATGACAAAATCTGTTGATTACTGGGAATGGGAAGCGATGCGCTTACCGGGAGAATCCGAGTCAGATGTGGTGAGACGTACCTATCAGGAGATAAAAGATCCGGAGAAGCGGCATGATGTCATGGAGTTCTGGACTGATTATCTGGAACGTATGCAGCCAAAATATGAGTTGGAAATACAGGTCGCAGAGGTTTTAGCACGGCTGAATAAAGGCTTTACTCATATGGAAACGCCTATTATGGAGGAAATCAAAGCGCTCATAGAAAATAAAAGTTTCTTGGATTCTCAAAAGTACCATGATGCCAGTATTTACTATATCCTAAAAAAAGAACAAGATGGGTCCGTCAGCTATAAGGGATTTGCCGAATATGAGCAGGAAATGGCATTACATTTTTCTGTTTCTGAAGAAGAGGTTACTGAAATTTATATAGGTGATACATCTGTTTACGAGGACCTGTTTCAACCGTTGGAAGAAGGATATGAAATTGCGGCGATCACGATGGACGGTCATTTTAATGTCTGGGACGAACTTGACCAGGAGGGATTTGATACAATACCATATAGAAAAGGGATTGAGGATTACCTTAATTACTGTAAAGAAAAAAATATAACAGCGGGAGCTATTCAATCATCTATAGGGTGGCGGGTGCAGGATTTATTCCAGTTGGTGGAACAGCAGAAAAAGAATAATTTGAATAAACGAAACCAGGTTGACAGACACACGAGGCGTTAAAGAGGTAGAACTGAATATGAATAAGCAGACAGAAAGTGAGAAATTGATCAATGATTGTAACATGTACCTGCAGCGGAACCACTATGGAGAATTTGCTCTGCTGTATGTATTAAAAAGAGAAAACTTAAATGATTCGCCGTACCAGTATTCAGCGGTGGCCGGCACAGATGAGAATGTATTATTCTTCGATGTATATGCAAAAGAGTCCCAGCCTGATATTTATCGGGTTGAAATGTGTAGTGCGGATGATGACCTGTTTTTTGAATTGGATTCCAATAATTGCACCATAGCAGCTATGACGATGGAGGGGCATTTCAGCGTATGGGATGAATTGGCAGACATTCCACGGGAAGAAATTACATTTCAAAGCGGTCTGGAAACTTACTTGGAATATTGCCAGGATAACCACATCACAAGAAATTCAATCAAAGAAGCCATTCAGTTGGATGTGCCGGATGTGTTCGAACTATTAGAAGGGGAAAGGGATCTTTTACTACATAATAGAGAAGAGGAGCAGGTGCAGCTTCAAAAAGTAGTCGATACAATTTTAAATGGGACAGACGAAAATGATTTGAGATTAGCCCAGGATATGCTGAATGGGATATGGGATATTGATAACGACAAACCTATTTTGAAGCGGACGGAATTACAGCAGGCTGCGTGCGATAGCTGTATTTTATGCCGGGATCTTACTCCGGAATTTTGGAATGGACTTCTGCAGCATGGAGATACCGAGGCAGATCTGGTGAAGGCTGAATACAGCAGACTGAAAACCGCCGGGGGAAGGGAATCAGAAGCGCTGTTCTTACGGGCAATTTGTGAAAAGAAGGATATTCCGGAAGCAGATAAGAAAAAACTGGCTGAACTTCTGGCTATTTTGAGACAGTTTGATAAAAAGAAGAAACAACTGCCTCCTGAGCCGAGCCGGTAGTTGGTTTAATGAAGGGAGATTCATGGAGAAAATCAATACAGCCGAAGAACTGATAAATTATTTAGAGTCCTTTGATATCCCGTTTGATATTAACCAGGAACAGGCCCAGGTGCTGTTGGATTATATGGAGGGCAGTGGATATATGTTATATACAGACAGCAGGGGGCAGTTATATCAGGTGGATTTAGAAGAAGAGGGCAGAGAAGAAACCAATATGGATCAAATTATGGTTCTTATCTGTGACTGGAACAGTGACTTTATAACAGATGCCAGAAGGCAGTTGAGAGAAGTGGAAGATGAAATTGCAGAGCAGGAAATCCTGGACCGGTTGAAAAACTTAAATAAAGATGAGGGACTGCTGGATGTTATGTTTGAACAGACTTCATTCTATAAACAACTAAAGGAGAAGGAAGCATTGGCGAAAAAAAAGTCCCGTTGATATTAATTATGGAAAGAAGGGGATGATTTGGGACGGATTGACACACCGGACGAACTGAGAGAATATCTTGATGAATTTGATATATTGTTGCCATTGACCGCCGAAGAAGCTGAAAAGGTGATGGAATATATAAAAAACAGCGGGTATACACTGGAAACGGATGGTCATGGGCAACTCTATAGAACAGACTTGGAAAACGGTGAGTGCCTGGAGACAGATATTGACCATATGATAGATGACGCTTGCGAATCAAATTATGAAAAGATATCTGATATCAGGGATTATCTTGTGTTTTGCGGCGGGAAGGAACGGGATAACCTGTATCAGACCCTGCAGGGGTTGTTATCTGATGAGAAGATATTAAACACTGCTTTCAGCAGGACCTATTTTCAAAAGGAACTGCAGGTGAGGCTGCATGGCGTACTGCCTGCTGTGGAGATAACAGCGGGCCGCCGGGCGATTAGATAGATAGTAAGAGTGTATCTGGTAGGAAGGGACATTGCTGATTGCTGTGTTTCCTTCCTTTTTCTTTGCTGGAAGGAGAGTGAACAGGCTGGGAAAAGCAAAAATTAAGAATTGCCGTAAGGAAATACGGTTATCTACGGAGGAGCTGGAGGAGTTAAGGAGGAAAGCAGAAGAACAGGGGTTAAAAGAATCCCAATACATGAGAATGCTGATAACCAACCGCCCCAGGGATTACCCGGATTTGCTGGAGGCAATGCAAAACCTCACGAATGAAGTGAATCATATTGGCATAAATATCAATCAGATTACCAAAAACAATAACAGCGGCCTGTACCATGAGTCAGATAAAAAACGGCTGTATGTCTATATGAAACAGATCAAGGAAGCCGTGAAACAGGTAGTCAGTTTGTTGGAATCAGCAGGTACTTAACTATGGCTGTCAGCAAAATACTGCACATGGGATGTGCAAAGTCAGGATTTAAGGCAAAACATCTTGCAAACGCGATTTCTTATATTACAAAGGATTTTAAGACTGAAAACGGGCTGTATGTTTCGGGGCATAATTGTCTGCCCGAGACAGCCTTAAAACAGATGCTGAATACAAAACGCCGATATAACAAGATGGGAGGCCGGCAGGGATACCATATTATCATATCGTTTGAAGAGGCGGCAGATACCGTTGATAAAGATATTGCCATGGAGATCATAGGTAAATTTGTGAAGGAATACCTGGGTAAAGAGTTTGAGGCTGTTTATGCGCTGCATGATGATACGGACCATATCCACGGGCATATTGTGTTTAACAGTGTTCGTTGTGTCGAGCAGGGATTGAAGTACGATTACAGAAATGGCGACTGGGATAACATTATACAGCCTCTCGTCAATAAAATCTGTGAAGAGTACCATATGGCTACTCTCGATATGGACAAGGTTCGAGAGTACAGGAAGCATAAAAGAGATAAGACTTGGGACCAGAGTAAGGATGGAATTTTTGTCTGGAATGATATGATCCGTCGTGACATCGACCAGGTTGTAGCACAGGCGGAAAACTGGGACGAATTTCTGGTCGGAATGCAGGAGCGTGGCTATGAGATAAAGCATGGAGCACATACGCTGATAAAACCTCCAGGAATGGATAAAGGGCGAAGGCTGGATACTCTAAAAGGTGATTATACAGAGGAAAAGATACGGGAACGGCTGTGTAATCCTATGAGGGAGGAAGATTTACTAAAGCCCGTATTGGAACTGCCGCCCAAAATCAAGAAGATATCTGGTTATATTCCCAGAAGGAAGTCTGCACTGACTGGATATCAAAAAATATACTTTGCAAGGCTATACCGGCTGGGAGTCATTAAAAAACAACCATATTCTAATGCCTGGAAGTATAAGGAGGATATCCGGAGACTTCACGAGCTGCAGGAAGAATATAATTTCCTGTCTACATATCAGATATATACAGACCATGACTTGGATAATGTCCTGAAAGTATTAGCAGGTCAGGCAAAATCGCTGAGACAGGAGAAAAGGCAGCTAAAAGACTTGGAAGATGCCAATCCAGAGGCATTTGTCCTGTGGGAACAAATACAGGAACTAAGTGTAGAAGTTTCTCTGTATGAAGAGGGGTATCAGGAGTTCAAAGGAGAATATCAGAAGTCAGAACAGTTGAAAAAGCAAATGTCTGATTTAGGCATTTCTTTTTCGGAGGCGGTTCAGTTGTTCCAGGATTCCCAGGGGAAGATCCGCCGCATAGAGAAAGTTTTGGCGGGGGTGAAAAGGCAGCAGAGGATAGGAAAGAAAATCCTACAGGAACAGAGGGAGCGATTGCAAAGTAAAAAACAACATATAGACAAAGGAAGGGGAGAACGGCATTATGATTTATGAAAATAAAAAAATAGAAGCACTGGCATCGGAAGTGACAGGATATCTACAGGAATATAGCTTGGGAGAAGCCTATATCGAGAGTTTTCGAGAGCGTGTACCTGCAGGTATGAGGATTCCGGGGATCAAGGAAGTTTTGGGCAATCACCAGCTAAGGAATAATCTTACCTGTTTTCTTCTGTACCGCTCTTCTCTTTTACCAGAATCAGCCAGAAAACAGGGTATCAGCCTGACAGACAAAATAGACGCGGTGGGTACGGTAAGAGAAGCGGATAAGCATGGAGAAAAAGAGGAATTGGCATGGGAAATAAACGAAGTAATGAAAAATGTAGCTTTTCCCTTTTATATTGAAGCCGGATATGCAAAAGCTTGGGATGACCAGTCTGACCCTGTGAGACGTATCTACAGGGATATTGGAATTAAAGAGAAACGTCAGAGTATGATTGACTGTCTGGAATCTGCGTTGGATAAAGGATGTGGGGAACGAAAAAAGATTTCAGATATGATTTCGTCCTTGGAAAAGATTGCCGATAAAGTTCCGGATCGTTTAAGTAAGGGACGGTAGAATATATAATTTGAGAGGAAAATATGAAATATCAATTTTTAGATAATGCAGGGAATGTGACAGAAGCAGAGCAGAAAAGTTATAAGGATGCACAAAATTACGCTGAAAGTCATGACCTTATGTGCCTTTCCATGCCATATGATTTATTTGTTGCAACTTTTCGGAAAAAAATCAAGCTGTTGGAAGGTCATGCACAATACAGTTGGCTGTCAGAATACGCAGAAAAAATGATCTGTATGAATCAGGGCTTTGGTTATCAGGCGATTGCTGCAAATGATTTTATGGAAAAAATAATCATAATGCCGTTAGCAGACTTGCAGGGCTGGCTTGAGGAAAATGGGATTTCAGAAGGAGAAAAGGGAACCGTAAAACCATATCAGCAGAAAATGATAAATGGTCTTACCGGATCAGAGAAGGGGATTACCATTGAAATTCCTGTTGGAATGGGGAAGGCTAAGAGCAATTTGCAGACCGATACATCTAAAAAAGCGAGGAAAGGCAGGTAAACAACGATTTTAGAAATAAGACCGTTAAACGAACAGGAGAGGAAGTATGCTTATCCACAAAGTACGCAAATTGAACGAGTGACAGGTAATATTGGGTTTGCGCGGGGGCTTTTTTCCCGGAAGATGAACACCTTTTTAATTGTCTGGTCTGATCACCGGGAACAAAGAACACAGGAGTTTAACAAAGAGTTGGACCAGGTTATTGAGGCTCTGCGTTCAGAAGGAATATTGAAGGACAGCTTTGGGGCGGTGGAATATGCAGAAAAGTTTCCAGGTAGTGCCTTTAAGGGGAAATATAACACAGAAACAGGGATTCGTGTGGACACTGATGAATATATTTATCTCTTGCGCTGTGATGCGCTGAGTCTAAATTTTCACTTATGCTGTTATGAGGGAAAACGGCTTGATGAACACATTAAAAGGGCAGAACGAGGGATACAGTTTGTTGACTATAAGGGTAAGGATTTATTCCATATTCCGGATGGTGGGAAAATTGTAGTGACCACTGCATGGAAAGAAAATATTGAACATCAATGTCGTTATATTGATGAAGCACATGTTGAAGTGGGGAGTAAGCTTTACCGTATAAATGAGTTTGCAGAAATAATGCGCGGGAATGGAGCCTTGTATAGACCACTGCGAGAGAAAGCCGTAGAGGAAGTGCAGACTGATGAAAAGAAGAATAAGGTGAATTCTCAAAAAGTGAGATGAGAATTTGAAGCAGAGACAGCCGATTAGACTGTCTTTTTTAATGCAGGAGGCAGTTATGACAATAGAAGAACAAAAATATTTAGAAGAGTGCCGCAAAAAGCTTGGAGCAGAACAAAGTGAAATAATCCAGATGGCATTTCAATATGGTTTGGCCATTAAAGACGTGCGGCGTGTTGCTATCCCTAAACTCAATGCGGAGCAGATGCGTCAGACTGTTTTTGCCATACTTGAAAATGTGGATGGTGAACTTATAGATTTGTGTTGCCAGGGTACTTTTGACCAATACCAAATACCAGAAATTGTGTCAGGATCGGTATCAGGTCTTACGAAAGAAGAAATCATGTCCTATGCAATACCGGATTTGCCGGCTAACCGGATGAAAAAGATGAGAACCCAACTGATTGAAGCAAAGAAAACTGCAAGTGATACAGCGGAGGGGACAGCTTTTCGGGAGTACACAGAAAATCTCATCAAAATGATGGAGACGTCCCTACAGCAGTTTAAGGAGAACAACGAAAAATTTGAAGTGCTTTCGTCTCTGGTCAAAGAGCATGTTTTGGATGAAAAAAACCAGGAAATCAAGGATTTATATGACAACCTGAAAGAAAAGGACAACCTGATTAAGAAGCTGCAGGAGGAAGCAGCCGGGCGGGAGGCGCAGATAAAAGACCTGGAAGCGAAGCTGTCAGATGTTAAAGTGCAGACAGTAAAGGGGGCTGAAAAATCTATTGAAATTGAGAGAACAGGAAAAAAGCCTGTACCTACGTCATATTGGAGACCGGAGCCGCCACAGACAGCGAAAAAAACACTTTTGGATAAGTTGTTTCCACAGAAGACACCGGATATTTTGGACAAGATTGCGGCGGAAGGGCTGTCTTCGGAGCAGCTTGAAGAAATCCGGTCTGCATTTGATTCCGGACTGTCAGATATGGAAGTAATGCGGATTATCAAGAAGGATCTGACTGCCGATAAAATGCGGAAAATGCGTGAGATTATGATGCTGGTGCGTGAGAGGAGGCTTGCTGATGAGTGAGGCATTCAATATCAAGATGGTCCGGGAGTGCTATTATATGATGCAGTTGATGGAACAGCAGGACTTTATATTTACCCAGGATGATAAAAGGCTTCTTTTAGGGTATGCATTTCATCAGCGGGATTTGGATTGTGTGCATGATGCAGTTATCCATATCGCCGCAGTCCGTGAAAAGTCACAGGAGGACCTGGATTCCGGTATCATTGAGCAGTACAGTATACGCGGCAAAAGTGAACTGCAGGGAAAGATCGTGGAATATATCATCCAATTGGAGGTTGCAAATATTAACCAGGAAAGAGCAAACAAACTTCTGATGGAGATCCTGCGTGATAAAAATGTGGACTACGAATTGGATCATATGATAACGGAGCTGCAGAAGCAGGACGAGGAGAAGAAAAGGGAAAATGAAGTGTCCAGGAGGTGAATGAAATGGGAGAAATACAGGAAGCAACCCAAATCCTGCGGGTATCCTTCGAGGGTATAGAGATTTTTATGAAGATTATCGGCGGAGGGATACATACTGCAAAAGATATCGGGAAAATCTTTGGTAAGCTGGTAGAGATGGAACGGTTATACGGAAGAACAAGTGTAAAAGACCTTCTGAAAACTGGGGGTGACCTACAGGTTTTTCGATTTGACACGGTCGATATCCAAAAAGTTAAAAGACTGGCAGATAAGTATAAAATCCGTTATGCCCTTCTGCCAGATATAAATAAAGCGGACGGCAAGAGTGAGATATTATTTCATTCTGATGCCACGCCACGGGTGAACCAGATCATAGGGGAAGTGTCCGGCGGCAGGATTGAATCCATACAGGACTATATTGATAATGGGGAAGAAAATGAGCTGAAGGAAACATATGGGATAGAAAAGGGGGGAAAAGAAAACCCAAACGGGGAGATCGCCCATAAAGAACTGTCCATTTCTCCGTTTGGATTCCGAGCAGTTGGTACTTTTCTGGCAGAGACACCGGGGGCAAGTGTTGGAGAGATCAGCAATGCGATTGATATGCCTTGGGCGGAGGTGGAGCCGATACTACAGCATATGGAGGATCTGGGAATCCTGGAAATCAATGAGGAAGGCAGCACAGCCTTTAAAATGGATACAGGAGAGTTCGATGAATATGTCAGACTTGATAAATGGCAGAAGACTGAGGCGATGGAACCTATCATACAGGGGATGGGGCAGCCCCAGAAAACAGGGCAGATGTCTGAAATGAATGACCGGCAAAAGAGGGTACTGCAGCATGCGAAAGAGGCTTCGAAAGGTGATCCCAATATCCATCAGATATTTATTGCCCGAAGTCTGGCTGTAGAAGAAACTGATAACAGGATCCTCACACGGATTCCGGGTAAACGGAATGAATATCTGTGGATTGATAAAAATGCAATCTCCCATATCAGTGAAGAGAAGAGGACGATATTTGCCAGCCTTCAAAAAGATAAAGACTACAGCATTGTGAATAATGAAGGCCGGGTTATAGGGAAACGGACGGGAGAACAGCTATACAGCCAGAGTTATGATCCGGTCCTGAAGGAAACCAGGAACATGCTGTACAGGAAAAAAGAAGAAACGCGGAAACGGCAGATGGCCGCCCAGTTGAAAAGACGGGGAGGGAGATAGTGGAAAGTAAGAAAAAAACTCCTGTCTGGCTGCTCGTGCTTGGTGGGATATTGGCCGCATATGGCGGTTATCTGCTCAATGGAATCTGGGAAAAGGGTATTGATATCAATACTTTTATGGAGCGCCTTAATCTGGTGATGGCACATCCCATTGGGAATTACTTTAATGACACAACCTTAAAAGGGATATTATTGGCAGAGTTTGTATATGTTATCGCTATTGCCATGTATCTGACCAGCAGAAAAAACTATATGCCGGGTAAGGAATACGGAACTGCTGTTTTTGCAAATATCAACCAGGTAAACCAGGCGCTGTCTGAAAAAGATGAAACAGAAAACAGGATTTTGAGTCAAAATGTCCGTATGCGAATGGATACCAGGAAAACCAAATTAAATTTGAATACGCTTGTCATCGGAGGCAGTGGGGCGGGAAAATCTTTTTTCTTTGTTAAGCCGAATTTATTACAGCTTAACCGTTCCTCTTACATAATCACCGATCCAAAAGGCGGTGCGAGACGTTCCAGTCTGAAAAGGACTGGCACATCTCAACTGAATCATTGTTTATTGTAATGAAATTAGTTCGAGTTGGAGAACTGAATGCGTGAATAGTCGAATGAAGGGGTAACGCCCTGAAAGGCTACTCTAATACTCCGGCTGGCATGGAAATGAGTAAACATTGAAATGTCAGAAGCCCGGTGAAGTCGGCAGAGAGATACCGTAACAATAGTAGTTGACGAAAGCTGTACAGAGGTGGATGGTGTATCCTATATGCCGGGAGTCTATAAAATACCTATGGTTAGAATGGTGGATGTTACATAATCCACTGACGAACCCTCGAATGTACGGGTCTATATCGGGACTAAGTAGAAATGCTTAGTAACACAACTAGTGTTGCTACTGCGGGTGAGTAAGACTTCTGCCTTTATGAAAATCCGTGCAATGTTACAGGCATTGATGTGGTAGCAGGCTCAGAGATGGGAACCTACGGGTATATATGAACAGATAACGCATTCGGAACGTCGTAAGCTGACAGCGTGGAGATTTTACTGTCTATGAAACGTATCGAACGGGAAAGTCATCGTGAGATTAGCGATGATATAAGGGAGATAATGTCAGTGAAAGCGGTGGCATAGTACCGATGAAACCGTGATAACAAGCGGTGGAGGAATAGCCACTAGTCATACATTAGAGTAAATAAGTTACAAATGGTATGGGTTCGAGTAAGACTAAGAGATGTAATAACTCCCAGATAGGAGGTTACAGACCATACAAAAGAAAGCTAAGCTCCGGTACAACGAATATTACGATATGCAGAAAGCATTCGATGAGTTGTATCAGCAGAGCAAAAATGGTAACAACTTTTATAAGTTATTAGAAATTATCGGTTCAGAGCAGAATATTTGCCTGGCATACCGAAACCTAAAAACCAATAGCGGAAGTAAAACTGCTGGTACAGATGGTAAAACAATCGAGGATATCAAAGGTCTATCGGACAGGAAAGTAATTGAAACTGTCAGAAAACAATTAGCAGATTATCATCCGCAATCAGTCAGGAGGGTCTTTATTCCTAAGCCAGGAAGCGATAAAAAGCGTCCGTTAGGGATTCCATGTATCTGGGATAGACTGATACAACAGTGTATCTTGCAGGTGTTGGAGCCGATTTGTGAACCTAAGTTTCATAATCACTCCTATGGATTCCGGCAAAATAGAGATGCCCACCATGCGGTCAGCAGAGTTGTCAGCATGGTAAATATGTATAAACATTACTATTGTGTGGATGTGGACATCAAAGTTATCACCAGTTAAAAATTATCACCAGAAATTGAACAAGAAGCTTGAAAATCCGATAATAACCGCCCCTAATCTAATGATAACTGTTGCTTAGTTCATATCATACCCTTCTATAATAAGCTATCAGCAATGCTGAAATACTTATTTAGACCAGGAGGAAAATATGTTACTAAAGCAGCTAATCAAAGAGGCAGAAGCGTGGCTACGATGCCAGGGCTATACTCAATCCACCATTTACCATAACTTTGTCCGTTTTTGGAACCGCTTCTGTAAAGTGGAAGGAACCGAGGGGGATTACTCTGAAAACCAGCTGAAGAATTACGTCCTGCAGGCTTTTGGCATTGACCTTGGGACAGTATGCCCGTCTTCACTTTCTTTAAAGGAGTACAGGGCATTTCATGCGTTCAAATCTCTTGTCGGATTTGCCAGTACAAAGAGGATCGCTGGCACATCAATGGAGGGCGCATCTGTAAGGCAGCCATTGAACGGGAAATCGCAGGAAGCATTGGACTGCTACATGGCGCATCTTTCGGCGCAGGGATACAGCAGCAATTCAAAAAGGTATGCATATCAGACAATACATCGTCTCCTGTTATCCTGGCCAATTGAAGAAACCGGCAGGGAGAGCATCACTTCATTCTTGAACAGCCTGGGTATTCATTCCAAAAGGACCGTGGATTCCATGTCTAAGGTGATAAAAAGGTTCCTGTCCTTCGCATATGATGAAGGAATCACAGGTGCTGATTTCAGCCCCACCGTCCTTTCACAGAAAAAAAGGAGGGGTACGGAAATCCCATCTGTTTATACTGCGGAGGAAATCGCAGAACTGGTGGACTTTCTTTCTTCCCATGCGGATAACAGAAAACGGAACCGTGCCATTGTGATGGTCATTGCGGTTTTTGGATTCCGTGCAGGGGACGTGGCAGGCCTTCAACTGGAGCACATTGACTGGGGCAGTGGCATAATCCGCGTCCTCCAGTCAAAAACAGGGGATCTTGTCGAACACCAAATGACTGAGGCCGCCGGAAACAGTCTTGCGGACTATCTGCTGAATGAACGTCCGACATCGGAAGACCCCCATGTATTCCTCAGGCGGGACGGAATGCCGATGAACAAAACATCCATTTCAACCATGATCTCGGGTGGATTTGTAAACAGTGGTATCAACATCAACGGAAGGAAGCATGGAAGCCACAGCCTGCGGCATTCGCTTGCATCAAACATGCTGGCAGAAGGAGAGGGCATACTCACGATCTCCAAAACACTTGGCCATGGTTCTGTTGATTCCACCAGGATCTACACAAAAGTCGATATTGGCCATCTCCGTCTATGTGAATTGGAGGTGCCTGCCCATGAGTGACCAAATGTACATCAGCGGAACCGGCTTGTTCGCCAGTTACCTTGCTGATACAATGAGTGCTTTTGTCGAATATAAAGTGAATGTGGGCGGATGCGTGCCGGAATCATTTCTCCCTGTGCTGAAGCGCCTCGACCGTTATTGTGCCAACCGCCCAAAGAAAAGCATCTGCTTTGATGCCGACACTGTCCTTGGGTTCATGGAAAGCCAGAATGTAAAAAATTCCACGGCAGCCCGGCAGGAAAGCGTCCTGCGTTCACTGGGACAGTACATGTCATCCGTGCTGGGGCTCCCTGGTATTTACACGGTTCCCCGGCTGATAAAAAGAAAAGGGAAGACTTTCGTTCCTTATGTCTTTTCCCGTGATGAAATATATGCCCTGATGGAGGCTGCGGAACACTACCGGCCCAAATGCCGTAATAAGCCGACTGTGAATATCCTGAACTGCATGCGCTGCATTATGGCGCTGCTCTACTGCACTGGAATGCGGGTGTCAGAGGTCTCCTTTCTGTCGGTCAGCGATGTTGATATGGAACAGGGGATTATACACATCAGCCGTGCAAAGAATGACAACCGCCGCATCGTTACAATGTCACACTCATTAAAGGCCGCATGCAGCCGCTACCTGGACGAATCAAAGCGCCACAAACTATCAGGCATCTGCTTTTTTGACAGCGGTTCGCCAACCAATGGCGGCAGGGTGACACGCAGCTGCATTTATTCTTACTACAGACGGTTCCTTTCCCACGCAGGTATCAGCCACAATGGCAGGGGATTCGGTCCCAGGCTCCATGACCTGCGCATAACATTTGCAGTCCATTCCCTCAGGCGGCTCACGGAAGAGAACGGTGATGTGAATGCCTGCTTATACTACCTGTCAACGTATATGGGCCATAAATCCCTATTGGAAACACAGGATTACCTTTGGCTGACCGGAGAATTGTTCGATGGCATCTGCGGGAGGATGGACGAATACACATCATTCGTCACTGCCCTCTTTGACAGAAAGGCAGGTGAGATGGACAGTGAATAAGTCATTTCCCGGATTACTGGAATACTATGTCCTCACTTATGCAAAAAAAGAGGCAGGTATGTCAGGGGAGACGCTGCGCTCGTATTATACGGCCATTGACCAGTATGTCCTTTGGATGAAAAAATGCAGCCTTGTGGAAACCTCCGAAATAGACCCGTCCTGCTTCAGCAAGGAAAAAATCCGCCAGTTCCTACTTCACCTGGAGAAGGAACAGGAAGTGTCCGTCCCGACGAGGAACCTCAGGAGGGCAGGCATCGTGTCATTTCTTGAGTTTGCGGCTGGAGTATGCCCCGTTTATTCCCAAGCATACCTGGACGCACGTTCCATTAAGATAAAGAAGGCACCGAAACCGGAAAAAAGCTTCCTGACCGTCGAGGAATACAGGAGCATGCTGGAGTCCATTGACATTTCCCGAAGAAATGGATACTCCCATTATCTTCTGGTCAGCGTGATGTACGATACTGCCGCAAGGGTCGATGAGGCTGTCCGAATGAACCTGCAGGATTTTTCATTCGGGAAAGAGAATTCCGTCATTATTTATGGCAAAGGCTCAAAATACAGGAGGGTCTATCTGACGAAACATTCCGTCAGGCTGGTGCAGGATTGCATGGCCCGTTCAGGCAGGATGCAGGGACCTCTTTTTCTTAACCGTTCCGGCGGCAGGATGTCTGATTCAGGGATTGACTACGTACTGAAAAAGCATGCGGAAAAAGCATCCCAAACACTACCTTCCCTTAAAGGCAAGACTGTTTCGCCCCATACCCTCCGCAGGAGCAAGGCAACACATATGCTCCTGAATGGAGCAAGCCTGCCTGTAATCCAGCGGTTCCTTGGTCATGAGTCAATAAAAACGACCGAAGCCTATCTTGAAATCGGAAGTGAGGCGATGATTAAAGCAGTACAGGCGGCTGAAAAACAGCTTACAGAAAAAGGAATCACTACACCAGAAGTTTCTGACTGGAAGGATCCTGATATCTTGCGACGCCTGAAAAAACTCGCGAAGTAGCAGTTACCACTTGATATTTTAGTAAAAAGGCTGGATAAAGCTGGGTATTCCAGCCTTAACTGGCGATAATTTTTAACTGGTGATAATCTCAATTACCACCAGCTGGTGGTAATACACGGTTTCTTTGATAATGTAGACCACGGAAAGCTGCTGAAACAGATATGGACATTAGGTATACGAGATAAACGATTGCTATGTATCATTAGCAAAATATTAAAATCAGAAATTGAAGGAGAAGGAGTACCAGAAAAGGGCACTCCACAAGGTGGACTGATTAGTCCGCTACTTTCACTTATTGTGCTGAATGAACTTGACTGGTGGGTAAGTAGCCAGTGGGAAACTTTCACGCCAAATGGAGTGAAAGAAGGCAAAATGAAAGGGAGCAAGGGCTGGTTAGGTTATGCACGAAAGTACACAAATCTGAAAGATGGGTATGTGGTGCGTTATGCTGATGATTTTAAAATTATGTGCAGAAGTTATACGGATGCACAAAGATATTATCATGCGACAGTAGACTTTTTAAAGTCAAGATTAAAACTTGACATTAGCCCGGAGAAGTCCAAAGTTGTTAATCTCCGAAAAAATTCTTCTGATTTTCTGGGATTTAAAATCAAGGTCCTGCCAAAAGGCAAGACCAGATATGGATATATTGCTAAAACTGATATGAGTGATAAAGCCATCAAAAAGGTTACTGCTGAATTAAAGGCAAAAGTGATTAACATAAGAAAACACACAACTGTTGGTAGAATTAATGCCTATAACATGGCAGTGATAGGGATACAGAATTATTACTGTATTGCTACCAACATATACAACAATCTAACGGATGTTAATTACGCTCTCTTACCAACCTTTAGAACCAGATTATCATGTATTGGAAGCACAATTCCGTTTGCGGAAACGCCCTATGAATTTCAACAGAAAACTGTAGGAATCAAGAAAGAAACCAAAATTATAACAGTAGGCAAAATGCCACTACTGCCACTTACAGGAGTTCATCACAAACATCCTATAAATTTCTCACAAGATATTACCAGCTATACAGCAAAAGGAAGAGAAAAGATTCATAAATCTGTCCAATGTGTAGAAACACAGGAATTACGAAATGTGATGAAGTATAGGAATCCTAATGAAAGCGTTGAATTTAATGATAATAGTATTTCTGCATACCTCGTGCAACAGGGGAACTGCTATGTCATGGGAAATAGGCTGAATGTACATCAAATGAAATGTATAAGGAAAATTCCAGTAGGTGAAGGTGGTACAGATAAGCATACTAATATCGCATTTATTTCAGAGGAAATATGGCGAGCTGTTATGACAGAGGATATTTCAGAAACTATCAGAATAATGAAGAGATTCAATATGGACGACAAGCAAAGACGGAGATTCAACCGATTGCGTGAAAATTATGGATTACTACCAATTAAGAAAAGATAACTTATAAATTTACTTGAGTATGATGGCACGCCGTATGATGCGAAAGCATCATGTACGGTGTAGAGCGGGGGAAAAGGTGGAGATTACTTCAAAGCCTTACCTATCGCTATAAATTTTAAAAGCCTGCGGAGGTTTTCTAAAAGAGCACGGTTATGTTGTCAAAGTTTTGAATCTGCTGGACATGGAAGAATCCGATTGTTATAACCCATTCATGTATATCCGTAAAGAATCGGATGTAGTGAAATTGATTACAAACCTGATTGCAAACACAACACCAAAAAATTCCCAGAGTAATGATCCATTCTGGGGTGTGACACGTTCCGTAGTGAAAAGCTACGGCATAAGAACACACATGA
>OATB01000259.1_pt1 | contig 48113 bp, 33 predicted proteins | sample 1494941 | NCBI WGS metagenome assembly OATB01 (sample SAMEA2579931, study PRJEB22360) | human gut metagenome | reverse complement strand
TTCACCATCCGACAGATCTATTTTCTGTAAAGTATCGTATCGGCTCTGCGCTCCCTCACCGCCGCCATTGTAACTCCAGACTGTATCTGATGGATTATCCAGGCTGAATCTGCTGTCAATAAATTCGTCTGCATTTACCTCTTCTTCTGCCCTATAAGAACTGCTGATATGGAGCAGGCCTTTTACTTCATCTACCGTCTCAATGACTACCGACCGCTGAATCCCCCTGCCGCTGGAAATGGAGGTGATTGTCATCCGGCTGCCGGCTCCCGCAGCGCCGGTTACGTTTTCCTGAACTTCACATTGAAAGTCTGAAAAGTCTGTTACTTCCTCCCCACCCACCACGGGATAAGAGACCTGTGAGTTCCTGGTCATAAAAGCAGTATTGCCATCATCCTCTATACAGGATATCTGCACCGTACCATCTTCCTGAAAAAACGTTACCGATACCCCGTTCCCGGTTATTTGTGCCGCCTCCCTTGGCGAGGCTTTCACCTCTAATCCGTTCCCGCCCAATGTGCCTGCAAGCATTAGAAGCGCTCCCAGCATTGCAAAAGTTTTATTCTTCATCGTACTTTTCCTTTCTGATATTCAGACACGATTCAGCTACAGCCGGACCAGATAGCTTTTCTACTATTCAAGTCCGGCTGTGTATTTAATTCATTTGACTATTTCGCTTTTACGCTGATATCCGCACTGTAACTGCCTGCAATATTTTTTTTGCCAGATTTTTTGTAAGCCTTTACTTTATAAGTATATTTCTTATTCTTTTTCACTTCTTTATCTTTATAAGATAATTTACCGGCCTTTAGTTCCGCTGCCTTTCTCCAGGTCTTTCCTGTCTTTTTCATTACCACATAGCCGGAAACTCCGCTTACCTTTTCCCAGGATATAGTCACAGATCCCCGCAAAACTTTGCTCTTGGCAACAGGTGCTGCCGGAACGGCTTTTTTGGTAATTGTCCGATTCTGGCTGTAAATTGTTTTATGATCAATTACTTTATAGGCTTTTACAGAAAATTGGTACTTGCTTCCCGGAGTGGTCTTTTTATAAATATAAGAAACCGTTGCATTTCCTTTTATATTTTTTACGGTTGACCATTTTCCTTTATTTTTGACCTGAATAACGTAGCCGTCCGCATCCGCTGCTTTTTTCCAGCTGAGCTTAATATTCTTAGACTGATAAGGTACAGCTTTTAATGTTAACCGGACAGACTGGAATTGTAATTGCTCCAGGCGGATTTCTGCTGCAGTTAAAACCGAATAATTTTTAACCAGGTTTTTCTGTGCAGGAGTCAGTTTGTTATATGCATTACGCGCTTCTTTTATAAGCGCTTCACTGTTCAGAGTTACCATTTTGATTCCGTTGATCTGGTTTATCACAGGCTCTGCCGCGCGGGCATCCAATTCTGCCTGAGTAGGCAGCTTCTTCAACCCGGCAATTGCTTTCACCAAAGCGGCTGTACTTGCATCAACCTGCTGCTGATCCGCCTTTTCATTATCTGCCACTGTCTGAGCTGATTGAATGGCATCTGACAGCACTTTATAAGTATCCGCTGTATATAAGGATGCATTTATCCCTTTTGCTTCTTTTAACTTACTCAGCAATTGCTGCTTATCCGCTTTTATTACTTTATGAACCACAAAATTAACCCAGCCATTGCTGTCTATGGATATTTTGGCTTCCTTTGTTGCCGGGTCATAGGTGACCTCTGGAGTGCTGTACTGATTGTGGTTATTACCGGAATCATACATGCCGTCTATCACTTCAATTACCGGCTCCTCTTCCTGATTCGTCAGGGTAATTACAGTGTTGCGGAACTGCTCATCTCTCCTTGCACCATCCGGCATATAATTGTTCAGCAGATACTTAGGCCACAGGTCGTTATTATCCGAATCCCAATGCTGTGTCTCTCCCGGCCCGGTAGCAATATATCCTTCCCAGATATCATCCTTATCAACAAGGAAGTTATTCAGGTTTACCTTATAAGCATTGTCTTCCTCTTTTAACAGAAGATAGGTGTAGTTATCATATTCCACATGAATATCGGTGTTGCTGTCATTGGTGGGAAGGGTTACTTCCTGTCTCATCTCCTGCTGCCATTTGCTATTGTATGTATACCAGGTATTATCCAGTTTGTACGCATATCCGGTACCGGTATAAGTCTGGGGATAAGCTCCATCAAACAGCTCTTTCAGTTTTTCAGGTGAATTATAGGAATTCCTGATATCGGATTTTGTCAGTGTCAGAATATTTCCGTTCTTTTCCTTAAAATCTTGTATCGCTCTTGGAATAATGGATGGCAATATGCCGTACCTTCCTGTAGTCTGGGTCATGAAGGTTTTTTCATCTCCCTGTTTCCCCCCATCTCCGTACAGGGTACCTACCACATTCCATCCCATGGAGCCTGCAAAGTTATTGAGAGATCCATCTGTGCTGTCATAGGCGATTTTAGTTTTCGCCAGCATTTCTTCCTTATCCGGTATTTTTTCATTCAGCATATAATCAACTGCTTTACTAATCGCATGATTATATACGGGTCCGATCTGGTTACGGATACCGGTTGAATTAAACGGATGTTCAAAGGAATACACCGTAGCACCACTCATAGACTCCTGAATCATACGCATGGGATAGAGCAGTTCCGGAAATGCAAATGCACCTCTGCACTCTTCCGGTCCATGGCTTCCAATACTTCCGTCCGGATTTTCATAGAGCTTCCAGTAACCCTCGATAAACCACATCCAGGAATCGATCAGGGAACCGTAATTATCGCACATATCCGAAAGCCAGGCACCATAGGTAACGCTTTCAAAGGAATTATAGCTTACGTTTGTGCTCCATGCACTTGTTGTTTTCGACATCAGAATAAGATTCTCTTTGTTTTCTTTTGCCGTATTGTAAAACCGTTCATTATTAATAATTGTCTCAACAGAATCGCCCTCATCGTTCATATCTGCAACCCAGACATACCCGCCATACTGAGCGGCCAATTCAATTTTATCTGCAATTTCGTTGCTGAGCCTTGTACGATTACCCGCACTGTGAAGCTCGGAATATGCAGTTCCCATAAAATATTCAAAGTTCTGGTAATACTCTGCCACCTTGGCATTTGACAGATAATTACTCGTAAATGAGTTACCAACCATAACAAAGAACGGGATATGGTTTTCCTCTGCAAGTCTGGTCTGTTCATCTAAAAATTCCATATGCCCCGGATAATCTACATTCAGGTAATACCCAGGATGGATGACAATTGCAGAGTATGGCTTCTGGTTCTCTGGAAGCTGATTCCAGAACGTAACGATATCATGTCCGCCCTGAATTGGTCCCGGAGTAGCTTCTGAGGGGTTCATTTCCCTTGCCATGTGATGAATGATCAACGGATGCTCATTGTCTATCGTCATTCTGAGAGCCGCTTTTCCCATTACATCCACTGGTATTTCCTTTATCAGGTCTTTGCTGGTAACGGTAAGTACAGCCGATCCGATTCCAATTCCCGCAACAGTTAATCCATCGCTGACTTTTACGATCTCCTCATTGCTGCTGACCACTTCAACTTCCTGATTATATACATGCGCAGTTCCCATTAATACATCAACACTCAGGCTGGTAGTTTTTCCAACCTTCAAAGATATTGTGTCCGGGTTTACACTTAAGGTATCTGCCTTTACTTCACTGGTATCCCCGGTATATTCAAACGCATCCACCTCAATATAGTTCTGATACTGTATCTCAGGTCCTACCGCTTCAACACGGAAGGTATGCTCACCAAAGGGAATTCCAACCAGCGTATAGAGGTCTTCCTGCATTACTGCTGTCCCTGCTGCATTTACCCTGGCTATTTCTTCTCCATCCAGGTAAAGCTTGGCTTCCCCATAATTGGTATCTTTTTGTCCGATCCAACGAATACCGGTACCAGTGAACGTAACCTCTGCCCATGCACCCGGTGCATTGGACTGCCTGGCATCTCCTCCAATATGGGAGTCTCCCGTTTCCACTTCCCATTTCCCGGAGTATTTTACCAGGTCTGATTTGTTGTCAACCACAACCCAGTCTGCAAAAGCCTCTTTTGCCTGGTTCTCATCCATAAGAATCTGGGCCGTCTCTGTTTCGCTCTCGCCTTCTGTTCTGGCTTCCTGTGTGCTGCCGTCTTCTGTTCGTACCGCATATTCCGTTTCTGTCTCAGCATGTTCAACGACAGAACTCTGTTCTCTCACCTCAGCCGCTGCAGTGAGCGGAGTACTGAGGCATAAGCACGTTGCAGCCAATAAAGCTGTCAGTTTTTTTCCTCTCCATTTCATCTTATTTCCTCCCTTTCGTATATCTTTATCATCAGTATAATGAATACAAATAACAAAGTACATACGATTACTTGTCACAAAAATTTACTTTTTTGACCCCTGTGGGAGGAATTTTACAAAATGAAAAATAGTAGTAAAAAAATCAACTTTTTACTACAAAAATATATCATTTTTATATGTTTTTTCTTCTTTTTACAATCATCTACCTCTCAATACCGTCACGTGCAGCCTGTCCCTGGTTGAAGGGATGTTTAATCTTTCTTATCTCAGATACATAGTCGGCAGCATCTATCAGTTCCTGGCTAGGGGTATTTCCCGTTATGATGACCTCAAGATTTTCCGGCTTATCTTTGAGGAAATCTAAAACTACCTTTTCATCCAGCAGTCCAGCGCTGATGGTATAAATTGTTTCATCCATAAAGAGCACATCATATCCTTCTTCTTTGGCAATCTGTGTCACTTTTAAAAACTGCTGTTTGTAAAACTCCCTGCGCTCTGCCTTTTCTTCCTGTGTCATTTGAAAACTAAATTTTTCTTCCTCCAGCCCATCTATGATGCGGATATTGTCTACCTTTTCCAAAATCTTACGTTCACTGGTCTTATTGTTCTTCATAAACTGGTAAACCAGAACCTTATATCCGAATCCTGCTGCCCTGATCGTCAGTCCCATACCAGTTGTAGTTTTTCCTTTTCCATCACCATAGTAAATATGAACCAAACCTGTTCCTTTTAACATATCCAAACCTCCTGATTAATTTTAATAAATTATGTTCGTGCAGCATTTTATGCGGGCAATGATGTACAAACGATTCCAACGTGTTATGATTATTTATTTTACCATAAGTGTTTCTATAAAAACAGATAAATGAGGAAAACAAAAGAGCAGAAATCAGATGCCAGAACTCACCTGGCAATTATCTCTGCTCTTTCTGAGGCTATATTATAAATCCAACTTCATATCACCTGGTTTTATCCAGTTCCTCTTTCTCATAAATTCCGATACAATCAGCGTTACAATTGCAGGAATTAAGATCTGTATCACCGCTATTTTGATTAAAACGACGGTTGATCCCTCCACAGGCGCCATAGTCTGATACGTCATGATCTGTCCTACCAGTCCCGCGGTTCCCATACCGGAACCAGTTGCATTACTGGTCATTTTTAAGATCATCGTACCAACAGGCCCTAATATGGCACTGGATAAAATCGCGGGAATCCATATAACCGGCTTTCGTACGATATTGGGTACCTGGAGCATAGAGGTTCCTATACCCTGGGCAAGAAGCCCCGCCACTTTATTTTCCCGGTAACTGGCTACTGCAAATCCTACCATGTTGCAGCAACACCCTATGGTAGCCGCTCCTGCTGCCAGACCGGAAAGATTGAGGATTACGCCCAGTGCAGCCGAGCTGATGGGAAGTGTTAAAACCATACCCATGATTACAGATACGATAATCCCCATCAGGAATGGCTGCTGCTCGGTTCCCCAGTTAATAATTGCTCCAAGTCCTTCCATAAATCTGGAAATGGGCGGTCCAACCAGAAGGCCTACCGCTGCACCGGATGCAATTGTTGCAATCGGTGTTACCAGAATATCGATTTTCGTTTTCCCGGATACCAGATGTCCCACTTCAATTGCTACATATGCGGCGATAAAAGCTCCCAGGGGTTCACCCGGTCCAGACAGAACAATCGCCCCGTCCACCAGAACGGTGCCTGCCAGAATCTTGCCTGCAAATCCGCCAATCATACCGGCCGTTGCCGCAGAAAGTACTACCAGAGGACTTTCTTTGAACTTATAGGCAACACCCACACCGATACCTGCACTGGTCATGGCTGCCGCCACCTTGCCCACCTGGAATAGCAGCGCTCCAATGTCGCCTCCGATCAGATTTGCAATCTGTTGAATGATGGTTCCAACAATCAATGTAGCAAACAGGCCAAGAGCCATGCCGCTTAGACCATCAATGAAAACTCTGTTTAAATACCTTTTAATTAAATTCATCTTTCCCTCCCGGATCGTATTTGCCATCAATTAAGACTTTACCCTATAAAACAGTCTTTATACAGTATTATAAGTTCTTGACAGCTGTCTTGTCACTGGGGAAAATGTACCATATTTTTGAGTATTAATCAAGTATTCTTTTTTCTTTTAGCGCATTTTCAATCTCATCCAGAATTTCTTCGGAATCCGCCTCGATTGTATGATAATGTACCCCATCCGTCAACGCATTGAGCGGCCGGGTCTTATAATGCTCCACCTTATTTACAAATTCATCTGCATCTCTTCTGTTTGAGATAATCAGGTCTACCATTATCTGCCCATAGATTTCATGCTCTACAACCACATCCAGTATTTTCCCGCCCAGGTCAACGACACAGTACAACTCTTCCCGGGTCTGGTCCGCACGGTGTTTTACCCGAACCGACCGCCTTGCCCTTGCCGAAACTGATGTATGGTAGAGTATATAGCCCTTATTAGTAGACAGTATATTTTTATTAACTGCCCGTAAAAGTGCAATATCCTGGACAATAACCTGACGGCTGACAGACAGTCTCTTCGCCAGCTCTGTCCCAGATACAGGAACCTGGCTCTGTTCCAGGATTTTAATGATTTGTTCTCGTCTTTCTAATGTTTCCATAAATGTAAACGCCTCCGGGATTTTTGTATTTGTTATGATTATACTATGGAAACATGGCAGAGGGCAACCAATAATCCCTACATTTCCTATTTACAATAAATTTGGTTTATTGTATGATGTAACATAGAATATACTGTCGAAAGGTTGATACAAAATGATAAAAGATAAAGAAGCACTACTTTTTAAATCGCTTCAATGTTTGGCCGTTATTGTTCTCGCCTTCTTGCTCGGTTCTGCCGCATATTCGGAAAAAACAGTCTACACCGTTGCATCCGGACAGGAATCGGACTCACTGTCCCTGACAACCAACAGTTCATCCGATTCATCGGGGACATCCAACAGTGATGCGGAGAAAACGGGTACATTAGAACTTCATATATATGACCAGATTACGGAAAAAATCACCGAGCTTCAGGAACTGCGTATAAGTCTGCTAGAAAACTCAGGCAGTGATTCCAGCGAAATGGATGATACAGACGACGCTCCCTACAGCTCAGAATTGAATGAGTATGATTTTACAGAAAAAGAAACCACTGCCGAATATTCCAGCAGTACTACTGTCACAGAAAAAACTGAATCCGAATCGGAATACTATAAAATTTCATCAGAAGAATCCGATACAGATTCCAAATATCAGATTTATACCAAAAAAGATACCGCAGTTATCAACTCCTCACCAGAAACAGAACCATCCACTACGGAATTTGAATCAATCACGGCTTCCCCTGAAAGTTATCTTCTCCGATATAGTGAAGAACCTTCAAAGAAATCCATTCCCGAGACTTTTGACCTGCGGGTAGGAAAAGAGGCTGGACTGACACCATTATATCTACACAAAAAGCTTCCTATCAAGCAGACCTGGGAAGAGTTTGAAGCTACTCTTACCAATATGCTTGACAGCTTCGCGGGCGATTGGGGGCTTTACCTGAAAAATTTAAATACAGGAGACGTGATTAGCATCAATGAGCATCCCATGGAATCAGCCAGTCTGATTAAGCTTTATATTATGGGAACCGTGTACCAGCATATTGCAGATGGAACTCTTGAAAAAACCGAAACCATTGACCGACTGTTAAGTGATATGATCACCGTAAGTGACAATGAGTCTTCCAATGAACTGGTGCGATCCCTGTCACCGACCAAAGACCACAGTGAAGGCATGAAGATGGTAAATGAATTTATCCAGAAAAACGGCTTTAAAAACACCAAGCAGGTAAACGGACTGGCTGATCCCAGCCTCTGGGTAGAAAATGCAGTAAACCAGACTTCCCCCGCGGACTGCGGAAAACTTTTGGAGAAAATATATAAAGGAAAACTTGTTTCCCATCTTGCTTCAAGAAGCATGGAAGATCTCCTTTTAAATCAGGAAATTACTTATAAGATTCCAGCCGGACTTCCGGAAAGCGTGACAAGTGCAAATAAAACAGGTGAGGTCAGTAACTCCGAAAATGATGCTGCTATTGTATATTCCAAAGCCTGTGATTACATACTATGCATTATGTCCACAGACCTGGCTGCCACCAATTCAGCAGTAAATCACATCAACAGTTTATCCTCACTGATCTATGACTACTTTAATGAATAAGCGGCAGTTTGAAATCTTGAATAGACGAACAGCAAGAAAGGAATCACTTTAATATGATGCGAATATGGTTTAAGATATTTAAAGATAATAAAATGCTTCGGGATACCGTGATCTGTGATGACACCGGTGAAACCAGAACCCATAAAATATTTAATGCCCTGGATGCCGCCTGTTATGAATTTGATCTGGGTAAGCCACTGTGGCTGGATGCAACAGTGGCTGAATTTAAACGCCATGATAAAGCACGCTTTAATCAGGATAATTTTATTGAATCGATTGATTTTGATTATTTGGAGATACATGTTATTGAGGAATAGACTCTCACAAGACTTGACGCACATCTGGCAAAAATTGATTTCAAACCTTTCTCTAAAACGCATTACGAATGAAGCCTCCTGCAAAAGGGGGCTTTATTTAGAACTTCTTTCTCCCACCAGCATCCCGTATCCCGCAGGCATCCCGGTACTTCGCTACTGTTCTCCGGGAGATTTTTGTCCCCTCTGCCATCAGCTTTTCCGTAATCTTCTGATCACTAAGGGGCTTCTTCTTGTCTTCCGCCGCCACAATTTCCTTTATACGAGCCTGCACTCCCACAGCGGCTACCTGCCCATTATCTTCACTGGATTCCACTCCTTTGGTAAAAAAATAATTTAGTGGAAAAACGCCCCAGGTACACTGCAGATATTTCCCCTGAACTGCACGGCTTACAGTAGACGCATGAATGTCAAGCCGGTCAGCCACATCTGACAGGCACATGGGCCTCAGACCTTTGCCACAGGCAAAAAATTCCTCCTGAAGATCAACGATACACTTTACCACCCGAATCATGGTTGTATTTCGTTGTGAGATACAATCTCTTATCCATTGTGCCTGCTTAAGTTTTGACTGAACATAATCCTTTGTTTCCTGATCTGTCTCTTTTTTCAGCAAATCGCAATAGGGCATATTGATGTTAACTCTGGGATACATGTATTCGTTTGGCAGGATTTCGTAATATCCGCTCAGTTTAACCACCGTTATATCAGGAATAATATAGGACAGCGTTTCTCTGGTATAGAAACTGTTCCCAGGCTTTGGATTCAATGACTGGATTAGTTCATATGCTTTGATAACCTCTTCCAACGATATTCCAAGCTTTTTCGCTATCTTATCCATCTGGTTCTTCCCCAGTAAATCCAGATACTGATGGATAATCAGCCTGGCTTCTGGTTCATCCATCTGCCTGCGGTCAAGCTGAAGCAGCAGGCATTCTCTTAAATCCCTGGCACCAATTCCAGCAGGTTCCATTCCTTGTATGATATGAAGTAATTTCTCCGCTAACTTATTTTCTATTTGAAAATACTGGCAAACTTCATCCAGCGGCAATGTAAAATATCCCTTTTGATCAATAGACTCGATCATGTATGTAATGACTGTATGTTCCAGCAAATCCAGGTCATAAATCAAAAGCTGGGACAGCAGGTATTCCTGCAGATCCTCGTCCTCATCTTTTCCAATAGATGACCAGATATCCGTTTCTACATTTTCTTCATATTCCTGATTATAGTAGACCCGGTTTTCCTCATTCATTTGTTCCAACCATTCCAATTTTCTGCGAATATCGTCCTCCCGGCTGGCAGGGGGGGACATATTCTCCAGATCAATCATAGGATTTTCCATTGCCAGTTCCTTTACATAAGTCTCCAGTTCCTGCCCCGTCATCTGTAATATTTGTATTGATTGAATCATTCTCTGAGACATATTCATCTGCTGGCTCATTTTTACCTGAAGTTCCATATCATCCCTGGTATGCTGCATAGCTTAGATCTTTGTCCGGTTAAGCACCAATGCAGTCATACATCCCTTTCTCGGAAATAACCATTTACTGAATCTTATTCAGCAATTTTCATCTTATTCCCTGTATCCCCACGAAAATGTATAAGGAAAAATGAATTCCATTCGACAATTCATGGAATCTCATCCCTACCTCTTCTTTCATTTATTTTATCATAGTTTGCGGGCATTGTAACAAATATTTGCCAAAACTTAACGAAACAAACAGGGAGACAGCTACACAAAGTCTCAAACAGCGATATATCAAACTACATTTCGCTTTTCTCCGTTTTGAAATGCCTGAATATTTAAATATACTTCTTTCATCAGCCTCTCTCTGGCTTCCTTGCTGATCCAGCCAATATGAGGGGTAATGAGTAATTTCCTGCTATCCTGGATTTCCAACAGCGGATTGACCTTTTTCATGGGCTCTTCTGTCAGGACATCCAATCCGGCACCTCCAATCATCCCCTCTTTTAATGCATCTGCTAAATCCCTTTCATTTACAATAGGACCTCTTGCTACATTTAACAAAATTGCTGTATTTTTCATTTTCTCAAAAGCCTGTAAATTCAGCAGATTTTCGGTATCCGAATTAAGCGGGGCATGAACCGAGATAATATCAGACCGATGCAGCAAAGAATCAAAATCAACCTGCTCATAAACCGCATCTTTATTTCTTCCAGAAGTAGAATAATAAATTATATGGCAGCCAAGAGCCTCTGCAATCCTGGCAGTCCCCCTGCCGATTGCCCCTAATCCGATAATCCCCCAGTTCTTACCTTCCAGTTCAAAAATTTGCTCGCCAAAATGAGTAAATAGCTCGCTTTTTACATATTCCCCGCTTTTTACATAATTATCATAATAACTTAATTTATGTAACAAAAACAGCGCCATGGAAATTGTATGTTGTGCAACTGCATTTGTGGAATACCCTGCCACATTGGCAACTGTTATATTTCTGGAATCCAGATACTCCTTATCCAGCACATTATAACCGGTCGCCGTTACTGCAATCATTTTCAGATTAGTGGCATTCACAAGATTCTCCCTATTCATGGGGACTTTATTCATGATCACAATGTCTGCATCTTTTACCCTTTGCGCTACCTCATGTTCCTGGGTTGTATCATAGACAGCCACTTGCCCAAGTTCTTTAAAACAAGACAAATCCATATCATTTCCTATTGTTTTTCCTTCTAATATCACGATCTTCATCATTACGGCTTTCCTTTCCGACATCTTATACTACCTGCGTTTACCTGAATACATATAAAATCCATCGGAAAAAGGCCACCTTATATAACACAAGGCAGCCCCCTTCTATATGAATTTATGCAGTTTTCCTGATTTTGTGAACCATATCTAGAATTAGGCCCACTTATCCCTGGAATCGCACTAATTAAAACCTATATCTATGAACTTCTATCTTAAAAATACTAATTGTTACAAAATAGCTGCTTCGATCTATTTTAACATCATCTGCCGCAGACTGCGGCTAAATACCTTTCTTAATACCTCGATAAAAATCACTTCTATAAACGTTTTAACAATTCTTCTCTTTCTTTTTCAAATCCTGGTTTTCCAAGTAACGCAAACATATTCTTCTTGTAGCTTTCGACACCCGGCTGATTGAAAGGATTAACTCCCAATGTATAGCCGCTGACACCACATGCAAATTCGAAGAAATAGAACAGCTCACCTAAGGAAAACTCATCCTGCTTCGGAATAGTAACCATAAGATTTGGCACATTTCCATCCGTATGGGCAAGAATTGTTCCATTCATTGCACTTTTATTTACAAAATCCACAGTTTGTCCTGCAAGATAATTGAGGCCATCTAAATCTACCGGCTCTTCCCCAATTTTTAACTCACACTGTGACTCTTCTACATTCAATACTGTTTCGAACATGATACGGCTTCCGTCCTGGATAAACTGACCCATGGAATGAAGATCTGTAGTCAGATCTACGCTTGCAGGGAATATTCCCTTTTGGTCTTTTCCTTCACTTTCGCCATATAATTGTTTCCACCATTCAGATACGTAGTGTAAGCTTGGTTCATAGTTGGCTAATATCTCTACTGATTTGCCTTTTCTTAACAGGATATTACGGATTGCTGCATACTGTAATGCATCATTTTCTTCAAAATCAGCTTCCAGAGCGCGCTGTCTTCCGGACGCAGCGCCCTCCATCAACTTCTTAATATCTGCTCCACTTACTGCGATAGGAAGCAGTCCTACTGCGGTTAATACGGAGAAACGTCCGCCTACATCATCCGGAACTACGAAGCTTTCATAACCTTCTTCGGTAGCCAGGTTTTTAAGGGCCCCTCTGGCCTTGTCCGTTGTAGCATAGATTCTCTTGGCTGCTTCTGCCTTGCCATATTTCTTTTCCAGCATTTCTTTAAAAATACGGAAAGCAATTGCTGGTTCAGTAGTGGTACCTGATTTTGATATAATGTTTACAGAAAAATCTCTGTCCCCGATAACATCGATTAAATGCTTTAAATAGGTGCTGCTGATGCTGTTTCCTACATAATAAATCTCCGGTGTCTTACGGATTTCCTTTGAAACCATATTATAAAAGTTGTGGCGTAAAAATTCTATTGCCGCTCTGGCACCAAGATAGGATCCGCCGATACCAATGACCAGCAGCACCTCACTGTCTCCCTGAATTTTTTCCGCTGACTTCTCAATTCTTCCAAACTCTTCCTTGTCATAATCTACAGGTAAATCAATCCATCCCAGGAAATCATTCCCAGCACCTGTCTTTGATACCAGCGTGTCCTTAGCAGCAGCAACTATATTTTTCATTGCTTCTACTTCGTTTTCACCAATAAATCCAGCTGCTTTTGAATAATCAAACGTTACTTTATTTCCCATGATATTCACTCCTTCTATGCGTGTTTTATATGTTCTTATCCATCATTCTACCAAATGTACTACACTTAATCAAGACAAAAATTCCTTTAGCACCTCCCTTATGACTCGTTCCTGTTCCGCAGGATCCATTTGTTTTAGGATTTCTGTGTTCCGCTCCTTGCTATGCTCACGCTCTGCTGCAGTTTCATCTAACCCCTCCTTTATTCTTGCCAGATTCTGTTTCAATTCACGCTTATCTTTTTGCGCCTTACTTTCCAGCGGCCTGACTGGCCGCTTTTTCACCCCTAGTGGTGATATCGGCGTCTTTTCTTTCTCTTTTACTGAATCCGCCTCTGATACCGGCTCTTGTTTTTTCTCACTCTCAGTTAGTGATGATAGGTCCACCTCCTTATAAGCATGTCCTATTCCGGAATTTGCCAGGTAATCTTCCAACTGCACCTGCAAATACCTGTTTTTATATCCAACATCAATTACCGCCTGGGTACCTAATAGAAGCAATAGCGCTCCTCCGCCGGCCCATAGATAATTCTGTACAATGTTTGCTGCAAAGTTTTGTGCACCCGCCAGCAGATAACCCGCTCCGGCAATTCCTAAACATAGAACAAGTGCTGTTCCTCCCATACGGCGCCACTGGTGTAGACTCATACCAATGCACTGATACTCATAGATGCTTTTCTTTACAAAAACAGATGTATTGGTTAACCCTTCATTTAACCGTTTACTCGCGACGTATTGTTGTCGTAATCGCTTCATAAACTTACCTTTCGCTTCTGTGTAGTTTTCTGCATCCCGTATCAGTCTGTCATATAGAATATTTAATACTAGTTGACTGATTACCCCCAAAATACAGATTGCTGCCATTGCGTAAAATAACATGTTTTGTTGTAAGATAGACCTTATCATTGTGATCCCCCTTCACCTTTCTGATTTGTACCGCCATCATATCCCACAAAAAATAATTTGTAAAGTAGAATCGTTCGACAAAAAAACCTCAGAAATGGCTTATTTACGGGGGTTTTTGCGATTTTGGGGTTCATGTCAGGCACTTCAATTTCACTTTGAAATAACACATTTTGACGTGATCAAAATTCTTGAAATCCATTTATTTTAGCGGTTCGAAGGCAGTTTGGGGAACTCGTTAGAAATGTTTAAAAAATATATGAGATGGCTCCTGCAGATTTGCGCGGATAAAAATAAAATTTTTTTGATAGATAGATTTTTTTATAAAAATGGCTTGCTCTGTGTTTCAGTTGGAGGAGAGAACCACCCTTCTCTCCCCACTAATCTAAATTAAGACAATGTCTCCATCAGCTTATTCACAAGATTCACACTATGCTGTGCTGCTTTTGCCTCAAAAGCAGGATAGTCCATTGTAGCACTGTCATCTGATTTATCGGAAATTGCTCTGATAACCGCAAACGGTATCTTATTAAGATATGCGGTCTGCGCAATGGCAGCTCCCTCCATCTCTGTACAATATGCCGCAAAGTTATCTATGATCCTATCCTTTACTTCTTTATTACTGATAAACTGATCACCGCTTACAATTCTTCCACGAAAGACGTGAATATCAGGATTAGCTTCCAGGCAGGCCTTTGCTGCGATTTCTGAAATTTCTTTATCTGCCTCAAAAGCAAATACATCCAGCTGTGGAATCTGTCCTAATGGATATCCAAAATTGGTAGCATCCATATCATGATGTACGAGGTCAGTAGCTATGACCACATCTCCAATATCAATCCCAGCATTGAGTGATCCTGCAATACCAGTATTGATTACCCTGGTTATATGGAAGACATCTACTAAGATCTGTGTACATACCGCTGCATTTACCTTACCGATTCCACTTCTTACTATCACAACGTTTTGGCCTTTTAAGATACCCTGGCAAAATTCCATGCCTGCCTTGACTGTAACCGTTTTATTTTCCATTTCCTTCTTCAGTGCATCTACTTCTACATCCATTGCTCCGATAATTCCTATGATATTCATCTATTTTCCTCCATGAAGTTCACCTGTTTTCTGAAGTTATCTTATCATAACCCACCCGGTTTCGCAACCAGTCCCTTTTAACTTCTTCTATATTTAACGCTTATGCTGCTGCTTTTTAATTTCAGATGAATGCTTACCTTCCTATATAATAAGAAGCAGTGGCAAAAGCAACTTCATCCGAAGGCCTGATTTCACGTTTTTCATTAGCTTCCAGTCTTTCTCCATTGAGAAACGTCCCATTCATGGAGTTCAAATCCATAACATAAAATATTCCGTCTTCCTTCCAGATTTTAGCATGAACCCGGCTGACTACAGGAAGATCTATTCGAACATCCACCTTAGACTTCATCTTCCCAATATACAGAGCTTCTTCATATAAGAGAATATTCCCTCTAATATGCGGTTCCATACTTATAAAACATAATTTTTTAAGTTCTTCATTTCCACAGAGAATTGTGGTCTTACCGATTTGTTCCTCCTGCTCCTCCTGATTATCTTCCTGCAAATCTGTTTGTACCGATAAAATCGATGACTGTATGGTTGTTTTTAGGTTCCCATTTATCCTGCTCTTCCCACTCATATTAATCTCTTCATCATACTCAGACTCTGCATTATCCTTACTCCCTTTTAAAAAATCCATTATAGAGTCAGAGCCAGTTTTCTCTTTCTCCGTCTTTTCTATTTTATTGGGTTTCTTCCTATTAATAAAGGAGATTAAATAACCCACTCCCCCCAATACAAAAAAGACAATCCCCCCCAGCTGTGTCATATCAGCTTCCAAGTAGCTACCCAAGGCAAATATTCCCACAATAGCAGCCACTGTTACAGTTACTATAATGAAGTTTAATTTAAAGCTTAGCTTCTTCCAAATCTTCCGGCCACCTCCTGCACGGTTGCCGTTGCCTTCCGTTTTAACGTCTTTCTTCCTATTATAATGCAAACTTTTATCGCCTTTTTCTTTAACCTCATTATGCTTTTTAATATCTTTATCTTTATATTTCCTTAGCGCTGTCTCCTTTTTTAATTTACCTTCTTCCTTCTCAGACTTTATCTGCTTTTTTAACTCCGGGTCTGTAGTATCAATAAATGGACTTTCATTGTCTTTTTCTATGATCTCCTTAAGTTTCTTTTGATTCTTATAACCTTCAGATGTCGTTTCATTCTTTGCGCCAGGCTGGACAGGCTGTCCTGTAGAATCTGATTTTCCATTTAAGCTCAGATCTGAAGATGTCTGCTGCCGATAAACACTTTGAATAATCTGGTCTATACTAAAATTTTCTTCTGTTGTCTGCCGATAAATATCATAACCTAAAGCAACTGCACCAGGGTCATTATGATCTAATCTCTTAAGTATAAACTCTGCCAGTTCCTTAAAAGAATTTGTAATATTGCCTTTATAAGACGGCAGGTAACAGAGGCTTGGCTCTTTTGTTTCAATATCCATATAAATATAAGAAGAATTTAACAAAACATGATCCGGTTCTAACAGGTATGCCGAGACATTTTCAATGGAGGATTTCACCCCCAGCAGAAGCGCTTTAATATCCTCCATGCTCATGGTACTCTTTTCGAAAATCCGTTCCAGGGACTGCCTGGATGTAACTTCATAGTAAAAATAAACTTTACCATCCATTTTTTTCATATTGCACTTTAACAGACCCCGTATATCATTTATTGATAGCATTCGAATCTGATATTCATTTCCAAATATCTGTTCTTCCGGATCCAAAATCAGATAATTGTGATTCATATCCCTCTTATAACTTACCTGCATTATTTCTCCCCCTTATCCATCAGCCGCTGCAAACCTCTTACTTTACGTATGGTGTCTCCCGGTCTCTTTAATGAATATTCTTTTTTGACGTTTATTCTCAATACTTTACCTGTAAAATAAGAGATTACCAGTCCCGGAACAGGGAACCTTCCATCATATTCTACCGTTACATTGTCCTTACCCATGGATACGGAGCTTTTTATCTGTCTGGTTCCCAATAATCTGTCCTTTATCAGATTCTCAGCCCTCAGTTCTGCCTCAATGTCATTCTTATCACCAACATTATGAAGGCTTACATAAAGTACCGCCTCCAATGCAGCCCCTTCCAGCAACGCTTTGTCGTGAAGATAAAATCCCATGTAAATGATTCCAACGAATACAGGTATCAAGACACTCATTAACATGGCTGCTTCCACTGTATAACTACCCTTCTTTCTCCTCCACACCTTAATACACCTCAGATCCGGCAATTGCCAACATGATTATATAGCCTATCAAAACAAACGGAACAAACGCAATGGTATGGCTCCTCTTTACTTTCTTAACCACGATTAACACCATACTGTACAGGGCTGATAAAAAAAGTGAAATGAGCAGCAGCTCCATATTTGTCCATATTCCTAAAAACAATCCACAGATGCCAATCACAAAACCATCCCCGCTTCCTACAGCTCCTCTGGTTGCCCAGCTGGCAGCTAATAGTAAGAATCCCGGTATAATACCGCATGCCCAGATTATAATTGGAATTTCCTGATGGGTAATATTCCAAATCACAGCTGCAGCTGCAAAGATTCCTGTCAGAACTATTGATACTTCTTTACTTTTGATATCTATTCCTGCACTGATAATCAAAAATACTAATAAACCAACTTTATTCATAAGTATGCCTCTCTTTAAATACACGCTATTACTGCCCGCACCTAGAGCAGGGCTGCCAGTCTGTCACCTCTGACATTGGAACCAATAGAATTCCTCTCTTTAACCCGCTGCACCCCAGGGAAGAATGATATTTATCTCCGGTATTTGTTATATATACCGTATTACTTCCTCCCGGGCACTGTCCACAGGGGTAATATTTACCTCCAGATTCATTTCTAAGGTGCTGTATCGAATCTTTGTCTACTGGCTTAATCGATAATTTTATATGGGTACATTCAGGGTCTTTGTGATACACCTTGCCGTTAACCGTGATCAGAACCATCGCCCCATCACCATCTGCACTACCGTCTCCATTAACCCCGTCTCTGCCTGTCCATGCTCTTACTCTCCCTCGAACCGCTATCTTCATCTGTTTTATGGGTAATAGGGTTACAGGATACTTAACCTGATATGTACCCGCCAAATCAATCATTTGTCCTTCTTTTAGAAAAGAGGACCTTAACAGGCTGAGACTGCCTTTGTTTTCTTCCAGCCGACCCCTGGATTTTATTTTGCCTTTTGCATAAGCAGCAGACAGTCCACCGGTGATAATATCCGACACGCTTCCTCCCTGAAGCTTTACAGCTTCTTTTACATACGCATATACAGCCATTTCATTGCCGGTTTCACATATCGCTCCGGTCAGCCGTACTGATATATCCACAATCTGGATAAAATACAACACAGATATCATGGCAAACAGAAATAATGGCAGAGACATTGCCGCTTCTATTGTCAAGCTTCCCTTGCGCAAGATGGATAAGGACATTCTTCCGTTGTCACTGATTATTTTATGCATCATTGCCGGGAGAGAGTTTTTTACCTTTCTTATTTTATTTTGAATATTTTTTTGAATATTATTTTGGTTTTTCTTTTCATTCTGATATTTGTTATTATTGGGTTTGGTACAACGAAAGAACATCCTTATCCACCTCACTTTCATCTGAATATGTCATATGTACCAGATTCATCATTTTTTTATATCATCTGTTCCATTTCCCCATTTACATAATTCATTTATCTAATTTATTAATAAGAAAAGATTCCCTCTGCTTCAAGTTCCCCGTTATCTCCACCAATTCCCAAAAATGCCCCGGATACTTTCATGAACAGAGGCTGAAACGTCCACTTTGTACTCACCTTTACCTGATCCAAACAGGTATCTGCTCTAAAATTTTTAGTGCTGTCTTGCATTTTTAAATTTGCTTCTATCAGGTCAAGTCCCCGCATAGGGTACTGTGCCTTTTTCCCCGTAAAAAGCAGCATTCTTAAATACTCTGGATACGTCAAACCTTTTTGGTCCGAATCACCGTCTTCCTGCAAGAGTTCGGTTATCCTTCCCAGGTTTTCCAGGGAAAGCTTCCAGGTATCCGCCGTTTTTTCTAACGCTATCTTCCCTCCTGACAGTAAAGTCCGCACATCCAACAGGCTTTCTCCATATGACCACGCCAGCAATAGCGCCATCTTTGTAACCGTCACAAGTCCCGGCACCGCTAAAACCCCCACAATTGCGGCAGCCAAAGCACCTGCCTGTGCCTGCATTTCCTGGTTTGATAATGCATATACAAAATTACTTCCTTCACGCAGTAAGAGCAGCCGGTTCACAACACCTTTTAGGTTCTCCTGATCGCTCCCTTTTCCGCACAATATATATTCTAACTGATAGTCCAGCGCGCCTTCCTTCTTTTGTGATGTCATGTATGAGAAATGCTCCAGCAGATATTCTTGAAACAGTACATTCCCGCTCAATCCACCCTGCTCCTTTATAATAGGAAGATTTCCTTTCTCAAGGCTTCGTCCGGAAGGTAGAGCGGATAATTCTAATGCTTTCTGAGATAATGCATCAGGGTCTTTAACAACTAACGCCAAGATTCCCATATTCTTTACTTTCTTAATGATTTCCAGTGGATTCTCAGCCGGCGGCTGTATCTCTTCCGGAACCGCAGGCAGGTCCTGGTTCGTTTTGCCGCCATTTTTTTCTGCTTCCTGTTTTTCCTGTTCAATCCGGTTCTTTTCCTGCTCAATTCTTTCTTCTTCCTGCTTCTTAAGATCTTCCAACTGCTTTACGTTATTTTTATCGCTTTCTTCATATAGATTTTGATCCTCTTCCTGCTCTTTTGCATGGTTCGAATCCTTCTTTAATTTGTTCAGGATTTCCGTACTTAGATTATCTTTCATAAATGTAACTGCCTGTTGGTAAAACGGTTCTCCCTTCTCATCTGTCGCCAGTGCAATGCCTTCTATCATGCAATCCTCTAACTGCATCTTGAGCGGATCAAAGGCGCTGCCTGAAAACCCTTTACCGGGATTAACGTTGTAGGACATGAATTCCTCCAGCCGAATCCTGACCTTATCCCTATGATATGTACCACTTCCATAAGCCCCATCCAAAAACAAAAGATCATACTGTTCCAAAAGCTTTTTCTCATATTCTCCAAATACTGAAAACAACCCCATATTCAGAACAGCTTCCGCCTTTACCCTTGTACCCTGAACCCTTGCTGATTCAGCCATTGTACAAATCAGGGATAAAAACAATACACTTACAAGGCTTAAGAATACCGTAATCGCTCCCTTTGGTCTGCCACCCCCCATTTTATACTCCCCTTTCCTTTTTTTGCAGAACATTATTTCTTGTCCTGTAACTACGCTTTAGATTCCATTGCTTTGACTTGTTATCTTGCTGAAAATACTTTTAACCAGACTGGTAAGTTGTTTTTTAAAGATAATAACGAGACCAATTAAGACCACAAGAATAAGGATAATTTCCACTACACCAATACCATCCTCTTCCCGAATAAAATCCCGGACATGATTCATACTTCTCACCTCCTTTCCTTATCATTGCATGTCTTAAATACTCTCCGCTAATCGTAATTAATCCCGTGAACAACTATATGGTACCTAGAAGGTCATAACTGCCGGTACCATTAGAATCACCAATACAATCACCAGCATCATTCCCATTGGAAGAAGCATTTTTGTCCCCGCGGCCCTCCCCTAGCCGCTTAGCTATCTGTTTTCTCTCCTCCATAGATGCCAGTGCTTCGTTCTGTAGAATTTCCATAAGTCCATTGGAGCCCTTTTTCAGATTCTGTGCAAGCAGTGACCCCAGCTTTACATATCGGATTTCCTGACATCTGTTTCCAAAGTCTTCATAAGCTGCAGTCTCCGACATTCCCATTTCCATCTTACAGCAGGCTGCTGCCATTTCTTCATAAGCATAACGTTTCTTCCTGGACGCCGTATTTTTCTCATATTCCGTGGCTACTTTTGAAAATGCTGCCTTTAATGTCAATCCTGCCCCCAGCAGCATGGACAGTTTAAACAGTAAATCAGGATAATCCATCGTCAGCTGTCTGCTTCTTTCTTCAGCTAGTTTATGTAATTCTGCATCCTTTCCTATATAAATGCAGATACCCGCTACAAAAGCTGCAACACACAATAGTCCGGCTATTTCCGGTGGACTCTTAGACCATACAACTTTCTTCCCGTCTATATAATCCGGCAGTTCTAACTCCTTTTCTTCTGCCCCTTCTACATTTGCCTGTTGGATTTTCCTTTTTAGCTGAACATATAGTTCTTCTTCTTTCGTATAGACAGGCGGCATCACCCTGGCATAGGTAGAAAATTCACCTTTTTCACCATAGCTTTCCAGACTTGCAGTCAGTTTTACCAGAATTCCGTCTCTTGGAACCTCACCGATAATAAATCCCTCCTCATCAATTATATCTAATGGATCTATATCCCAATCTGCCCGGACTTTTCCATCCAGAATGGCCTGGGGAAAAGATAATCTTTTCCTTACTTCATCCAGGGATTCATTTTCTCCCAGCAATAATGTTTCCAGCCGGGCAATAGCCTGCGTTATAAATTCCTGTTTTTGTTCCGGTTGGTATTGCTGAGCTTCTATATCAAAAGAAACATCAGCCGTATCCTCTAACCCTTCAATTTTCGCCCGAAGGACCGTTTCCATATCCTCTTCCCCGTAATCGGGGCGCTCCAGTATATTTCCACCCTTTAAAGGTTGTTCCAGCCCCATCATAAACTGTGCTCCAAAGGCACACCCTGTTCCAATAAACACAATGCATATCCCCATAGACAGTTTTTCTATATAATAATTCTGAACATCCGCCTTTTTTCCACTGCTAACCGCCTCCAGATCCTTTTCCACTCTTTTATGAACCAGAAAACGCCCTTTCTTCGGTAACATCCCCAATAAAAAGATACTTATTTTGTAAAAAGGAATCATAATCCTCTTCGTAGTAATACTTTCGGGAATTTTAGCAGTAGAAGCGGCTGCAAATAAAATGCCAAACACCGCTAACATACTCCAACATACCATAATCTGCTACACCTCAATCTCTACAATTTTCTTTCCCCACAAAAAGGCCGCCACATACATGGCTAAACAAAGGCTCATTATGCAGATACCTGCCGGATTGTAATACATGACATCTAAAAATCCAGGGGACGCTGCTCCAACATATATTAATATTATAAAAGGAACACCGCTCATAATTTTTTGTTCCAAACGCTTGGCTGACAGGCACGTTTCAATTTCCATTTTCGTCTCTTCCTTTTGACTGATACATAAAATGGTGTTGCGGATAATCGCTATTAAATCTCCACCGGATCTCTTCGCAGCGCTGAATACTTCGGCAAAGTTCTCAATTTCCTCTACTCTGCTGCGTTTGGCTAGATCCAGTAATAGATTCTCCAGAGTGTTATTTAACTTTATCTGATTCCTGATATAGGTAAATTCTTTTATAATCTTATCTTCTTTTTCAAATACCCGCTCCAAATCCTCCAATGCCTCCTCAAAAGCATTCTCAACAGAGTATCCCGCAGCTAATGCCGCAGATACGGCCTGTATTCCCGTCAGAAACTGTTGGCTTAGCTCCTTTTTTCCAGCCAGAATATAATCGGATTTTCTTTCCTTTAGAAAGAAGAAAAAACCGGAAAAAAATAATATAAATGCAAGAACGGAACGATAAAATAATACGCTTACGATTCCATCTATTACTGCATAGAGCAGAATCTGGTAAATCCATTGCTTTTTTGTAAAATGATATTGATTATAATCCACTCCCAATCCTCCTTTTCACACCCCGTTATAAATTCCCTTCTGCACTAACTTTCTGGTATCCGTTAACATACCCTTTTTCACCAGCTTTCCATTTACACTATCCCTGTCCGTTTTCTCCTCTTCAAACTCATACAGTACCTTTGTCAAAATTTCCTCCGTCTCATAACGGTACCCCACTATTTCCACAATCTCCAGTACCTTTCTGCTTTTATCCCGCAGCCTTCCCAGGTGGACCATAATATCAATTCCGGAAGCGATCTGCCTTCGGATTGCGGACACCGGCAGGGATACTCCCAGCAAAACCATCGTCTCTAATCTCGCCAGCATATCCCGTGGGCTGTTCCCGTGTCCGGTACTGATTGATCCGTCATGTCCTGAATTAAGAGCTTGAAGCATATCAAGTGCCTCTTCTCCACGCACTTCACCAACCAAGATTCGGTCCGGCCTCATCCTTAAGCTTGATTTAATCAGATCCCGTATCGTTATCTCATGCTCTCCCTGAGTATTGCCTTTTCTTGCCTCCAGCTTCACCAGATTCTTTACTCCCTGTATCTGAAGTTCAGCATTGTCTTCAATCGTAATAATTCTTTCCTCTTTGGGTATAAAATTAGATAATGCATTTAGAAATGTAGTCTTACCAGACCCGGTTCCACCACTGATAAAAATGTTGTAGCCGGCAATAACCAGCTGCTTTAGAAATTCAGCCACCTCTTCCGTGACAGCATTCCAGGCAATTAATTCCTCCATCTGAATTGGACATGAGGGAAACTGCCGGATCGTAATAATTGGTCCATTAATGGCTGCCGGCGGCAGAACAATATTTACCCTGGCACCGTTTTCTAACCTGGCATCTGCTATTGGAATAGTTTCATTTACAATACGGTTGCTTTTTGCAGCTATTGATTGAACCAGGTCTTCAATTTTTTGTTTGGAATAAAAGTTTTTATCCCATTTTATAAGCCTGCCGTTTTTCTCCATAAAAATGCCGTCTACACCATTTACCATAACCTCAGTAATGGAATCATCATCGATAAGTTCCTGCAGGATATCCAGCTTTCTTATAGAATTAAACAGCTCCTTCTGAAGTTCTTCCTTCCTGATCAGGCTCAGATAAAATTCCCTTCCCGCTTCAATGACTAATTCGTTAATCTTCTCTATAATTTCATCATCACTCAGGAATCCTGCATTCTCCAGCTTTTCAAGAAGACGTTTACGAAGGATCCGGAACTGTTCTTGGTCCTCTTTCATCATTTTCTTCCTCACTAATTAACTTTCTTACATAATCGCCCAGCTCTCCCCATATGAGCTGTTCCACGTAATGATCCCTGGGACCGAAACTGCTGTGAAAAGGCAGTTTTAGTTTTCTGGTACGCTCCATAATATCTTCACAATCCCACATGCGCAGCACTTTTTCATAATGATCCAGTTTTGCCAGAGATACACTGTCCTCCCTGACCGGCATATAGATTTTCCTACACTGCTTTAACAGGCGGAAGACTTCATCTATCTGTTCACCAATATCCAAAATAATGGTATCGTAGGAGCTAAAGTTAATAATATCTCCCAGGAGCTTCATCCACTCCTCATACTCCACTTTTCTAAGATCCATTGGGGAAAAAGCAGGCGGTATGTAGTCCAGGTTCTGAATGCTCTGTACCATACTGTCCAGCTTATAGATCAGATTGCCACTCCCTTGCCTCACAAAATACATAAGGTCTGCTATATCAGCAGCAAATTCCTTTCCCATAAGGGCCTCAAACCCTGCATAATCCTCCAGATTTAAGTATAATACTGCTCTTTTTTTCGCCAGAATCTGCCCCAGCGTCAGGGCAAATGATGTCTTAAGGGTTCTCTTAACCGGTGAATAAATTCCAATAACCTCCACATCCTTTTTTAATAATGCCAACGGGTTAACCCTTACGTTCTGGTTTGCATAATACCCCATAACCTCTGCAATTAAATTATCAGAAGACTGATATTTGTAGACAGTCGGATATTCTGCTAATTCCTGTATCAGCTCCCCTTCGGATAAGATCATAATCCTTCCGATATTAAAGTTCTTCACATCCTCACACATAGCCTGGGAAGAAATTAAAAGCATTTCTATTTCATGCTCTTTGGCAAAAATCCCAAGGCTTTTTACATTGGTAAATGCCTGTACTTCAAATGGCGTATTTTGTTTGATATTCATGTATTCCATTAAATTATAAGCATACGCCGCTTCCAAATCGCATACTGCAAATATATTTTTTTTCAATAAAAACCTCCCACATATAAAATAATACTAATTAGTATCGGTACGGAGAAATGCATATGGCTGTCCACATCCTCATCCCTTCGATAAGGCACCCATTTTTTAGAGTAAAAATAATTGCTGATATAAGCATAGAAATACGCAAGACGACTCCACAGATTGCGTCGCCATAGAATCAATATCACAGAAATTCCTGCCCCCACAAGAAAAGCAATGAAGATACCGGTCAAAATCTTAACTGATCCTAAAAAACCTCCTAATGCGCAGAACAGCTTAATATCTCCTGCTCCAATCATTCGAAAATAGTAAAGTGCTCCTAAAACCAGGAGCGGGGTGCACGCCCCTCCTAAAAATAAAATAATCCCCATATATCCATAATTTGTGAACTGAAAAACGCCCCCCACCGCCACTCCTGCGAAAGTCAATACATTTGGAATTTTACCCTTCCACAAATCAAGAATAACAGCCATTGCCGCCAGAAAAAGCACGCATAGAAACTCAACATCCTTCATTTACCACCTCTGTTAAATATAGCGCGGACGTGGATGTCAGAACGTGTTAGATAATAGCTTTCTGCCATCTGCACGCCCCCTGGATTAATAAATTCTTACATCCAAATATAACTTATTCATGTAACGAACCGAATTATATGAAACTACACCTCCTTTTAGGTAAAGCTTAAAATTAAAATACACCACTACAATTGAAATAAACACTAAGGTAATATAGTCGAGCTGACTATGAAAATATAGAATTCTTAAGAAGACGAAATCATCTCATATATCTGAGAACAATAAATCTATAAGAAGTGTTTTTATTATATATCAAGCAGTAAGCAATGTCAATATTATGTTGCAATAATTTTCACTTTATTATATTACTAAAATTTGTGAGTACTTTTTTACATTTTTATGACCTTTCGCAAACAGACATAGGCAAAAGAAATGCCAGAGCCATCCCACTAAGGAATAACTCTGGCACTTCTCCTGTTTACACTACCGTAATTCTAACAAAACTTTATAATTTTTTAAACTTAGCTGTTGACTTAACGCCTCTCCTTAAAAGATTTGCCTTATAATTATTCAGCTTCTTCGATGGAACCTTAAACTCAGCCCTACTATAAATATTGGTAAACGCCTTCTTTTGAATGGTTTTTAAATACTTACTCTTAATCGTGATCTTTTTCAGATTCTTATCATTCATAAATGCATATTTCTCAATACGCTTAACGCTTGCTCCAATCACAACGGATTTCAGCTTCTTACAATCCCGGAATGCACTTGGTCCTATGTTTGTAACATATTTTCCAATTGTTACACTCTGGAGTTTTGTATTCTTGTAAAATGCTTTTTTAGCAATCTGAGTTACTTTAAAAGTATACCCATTGATCTTAACCGTTGCAGGTATTGTAACCTTTTTAAAGTTCGTTTTTGTTGGTTTTACATACATTACAGTACCATTTTTAGCAGATGATTTTGTCACCTTGTATTTTGCATTCCCAACTGTAACTACCGCATTCTTTTTCGGAACCGGTTTGGCAACAGGAGCTTTTACCAGGGCTTTGTATGCCTGCTGCAGCATAGATAACGCAGTATCCACATCTTTTTGCGTTGCATTAGCATTGAGATTTACCATCTTTGCATTATTTAATACCTTTAAGTATGCAGACCAGCTTGCTGTTGTATAGTCAGCTGACTTAAGTCCGGCATAGGAATTGATCAGCTTTTGTAATTCTGCCTTGTTTACTACCGGTTTAGGATCTACTTTTTCCTTAAGTCCCCGGATGGCTGCTTCCAGCGAAACTTTTGCCTGATCTACATCTTTCTGAACTGCCTTTTCGTCTGCTGCTATCTTCTTTGCATTTTCTAATGCGTTCTTCAGAACATCCAGACTTTCTTTGGTATAGTTACCGGACAGTTTGCTTTCAGCAAGGGCAATCAGGTTGTTCAGCTCTTTTTTATCCACCGGAACTACCGGATCTTCCCTGATAATCATTGCCTCTTGTAAGTTCTTGGCTGCTGTATCAATTTCTTCTTGTGTTGCGTCTACTTTTGCAAGCACATCATTTGCCTGATCCATAGCTGTCTGCAACTGGCTCCAGCCAAGTTCCGTATAATCGGCTGCAGACTTTTTCAGGGCTGCTGCAACGAGTCCTTCCAGTTCGGATGATATAATGCTGTCTCCCGTTCCGGTCATTGCCATTACCTGCCACTCAATGATACCAACTCCATGGAGTCCACTTTCTTCCACTACCGGCTGCATTGTAATTTTAAGTGCCTTTGCACGTACCGGTGTCTCAAGTGTCAGTGTATTATAAGCATCTGGTATATTTTCTGTAATGGTATCAATTGTATACCACTGACCGTCTTCTCCTAAGTAGGTAAATTCAGACTCAACCGGCAGCAGAATTCCGCCTCCGTCCGTAAAGTAATATACCTGTATGCTGTGAATCTCCTGGGCTTTATCCCAGTCGTACTGTACCCATGCTTCCTTGCCTTCCTGGCCCCAGTTATGCCAGGTTCCATTTGATTTATCCGTGGACGAAGAGGGGTCGATTCCATCTTTCATTTTATCTACGCCGCCTAAATCATTCGGACTGTTGATGTTTGCCGAAGCCGCTGCCTCCGGTGCCGCATTTACTATTTCAGGTGTCTGGCCGGCTGCTTCCAATGCATTAACTGCATTATAAAGTGTATCGAATGCTTCATTAATTACATCCTGGGTCAATCCAGCCTGGTTAACCAGCCCCTGTGCATTTGACAGAGCTTCTGCAAACACTGCCCAGCTATCCGAGGTGTATCTGGCTTCTGCTTTTGTATTTGCAATATCCAGGATATTTCTCAGGTTCTTCTTGTTCACTCCCTGTGAACTCACCAGCTCACCAAAAACTTTCCATTCAATGATACCAACCGCCGTATTTTCATTCTGAGGCTGCATGGTCACACGAATTGCTGTTGCCAGAACCGGTTTTTTAAATGTCACCGTATTGTACTGGTTTTCTTTATGATCCGTAACTTTTTGGACTTTTGTCCAAGTTCCTTCATCGTTCTGGTATTCTATTAGAGCTTCTTGTGGAAGCAATACATTTTCACCATCCAGATAATAATAAATATCTGTACTGTCAATCCTTACAAGTTCCTCAAAGTCATACTGAACCCAAGCTTCCCTGCCTGCTTCTGTGCTGCTTTCCCATACACCATTTGAGGTATCAGAAGAGTTTACAGGATCAATACCGTCTTTTACAGCCTGGGCTTTACTGATGCTTGCCGAAGCATCCGCCTGTGATGCCAGATTTACGCTGGCTGCACCCGGCATAAGCTCTAAAGCATCCCTTGCCTCCAGAAGTTTTGCCAGCATTGAATCCACATCATCCTGAACAGCAGTTTCGTCTGTCAGCAGATTTTCTGCTTCTTCCAATATATCGGCAAATGTGCTCCAGGTTTCTGCCGTATAGTAATACGCTGTTTTGGTTCCAGCCAGTTCTACTGCATTTTTTAATTCGGTTTTGTCTACAGAAGGCTCTGCATCCACCTGATATCCGTAAACTTTCCACTCAATTACACCGCATCCCAGTTTTTCCGGCGTCATAGTCATACGGATTGCCTTTGTCATGACCGGATCAAATGTGGTCTTATTGTACTTATTCAGAGCAACTCCCAGACCGTCCACATTCGTAAATGTCTGCCAGCTTCCGTCACTTTGAAGATATTCGTACTTCACGCTCACCGGTGCAAAGTTGCCGCCGCCGTCTTTAAAGTAATAAGCGTCCGATGCCGTAATCATAATCTCTTTGTCCCAGTTATACTGAACCCAGGCTTCTCCGCCCTGGTCACCCAACCAGTTATGCCACACACCATGGGTGGTATCACTGGAAGATGCCGGTTCAAATCCATCGTTAAGCCCTGCAACACCGCCCAGATCCTGTACGGAGTTAATAATTGCGGTTGCTTTTGCAGAGGAAGAAAGATTTGCCTCTTCTCCATCCATAACAAATACCGATGCCTGTACAGGCTGATCCATGCCTTCTACCGTTCCGTTTACTTTAAAGCTTCCGGCTTTGCTGTATTTATCTTCTGATACCGCTTCCCAGGTTACTTTACAATCCTTATATACGCCATTGTCATACAGCACGCGTAAGGTTTCCGGTAACTGCGGTGCTTTTCCTACTACTGTTACATAACTTCCCACTTCAGCCGAAACCGGCTTTGCATCCTCTGAAGGTGCATACGCATCTGCTAATTCTTCGGCTGTCATGGCCTTTGATTTTACAGTAAAATTATCTACCAGACCATTTAAGAACGCGGACTGCTTATTTTCAGACCTTCCGATATAGTTCATCTGCACGTCCCCTAAGCCAGCAAGGGTGAATCCGCAGTCATCTAACGTATACACCGCTTCACCATCCACATACAGGACAAGTGTCTGATCTTCAATAGTAAGTGCAATATTCTTCCAGAACCCGGTGCCCAGTTTCATTCCGGTCTTGTATTCAGCCGTTTTATTTGTCTTTGAATCGGTAACACCTAATACTAATTCATTTTTCCCTTCAAAGGAAACATACAGGCGCTTTCCGTTCGTATCTCCAAACTGGAATATTCTCGCACCGCTTCCCTGGGTTGCCGACAATTTAATATCTGCCAGAATCGTACAGTCACCCACGTTCTTGGTTAAGGATGAGGGCAGTCTAACATATCCGCAGTAGGTACCTGTTAAGCTAACTGCATTTCCCTCTTTGCCTTCCGACACTGCCGGTTTGCTGACTGCTTCTGCATCATTTCCTGCTGCAGATGAATCCTTTACAATTCTTTTTAACACATCTACTTCTTCAAATTCATAATTTGCAAGAACTTCCGGTAACTTTTCATCCTCTTTTACAACGAGGGTTAAAGTATCTTCTGCACTTAATGCTCCATCGCTCACGGTCAGTTTCAGCTGGTAGGTACCTGCTTTGTCTACCGTAATATCGGAAATCAATTTATCGGTATTTGCAATAGTAACATTAGCGCCTTCTGGTTTGGAAGTCACTTCCCACAGGCTTGTAAGCGTCATATCCGGATATCCGTCATCTTTTGCAGAACCCTCCAGACGGAAAGTATCGGATAAATATACATTTAAATCTTTACCTGCATCCACAGTTGGAGCGGTATTCTCAAGAGGCTCTCCTTCTTCGATCACAACAATTGCTGTCTCTGCTTTCGGAAGCGGTACAGATACAACGGTTGTTTCATCTCCAATATACTGGAAACTACCTGTTACTTTTCCATCTACCTTAATCTGGTATGAACCCGCTTTTAATCCTGTAAATTCAATATCGGATTCGTGCTGGGACACTTCCAGGTTTCTGATATTCAGTTCCACATAATTGTTGTCCTTACCTACTTTTGCATGTGTATACTGATCTCTGTCAAGCTCAATAGAAAGCTTCTGATTAATAAAGTTTAATCTTGTATAAACACCATCTAATGGTTTTACCTGATAGAGTCCATCAGCTTCTGTTACTTCACAGCCATATCCAAATAATCCAAATATATTATCTGTAGATACGTCCGAAGACAGGATGCGCAGTGCTCCAAATAAACCTGTATCTGCCTCACCTGACATCTGGCGCCATCCGTTGTGGATATTTCCACCGCCGGTTCCCTGTCCGCCGGAATGTCCCATCTCAGACTGGTACGTCCATGATACCGTACCTATATTTGCCGGATCTGCATCAATCTGTCCGGAATTTATACAGGTAAGGTTTGCAAGTTTCCCTGCATAGTTCACACGGGCTGCATCTGCCATTTCGGTTTCCGTCATGCCGTTGTCCTGAAGCCTGAGCCAGTCGTCCATACAATAGCCAGCCAGTGACGCCGTATACTGGAAGTTCCACCAGTTCTCACCACAAATAGTGGTCGGGTTTCCATAGTGGTACCAGATTGGCTGCAAACCGCGGCAAGCCCTGGTCTTTAAGTCAATCTTACTCATCATATCAGTATTATCATTTAATTTAGCAAGGGTATATACTGCTTCTTCTCCCGTATTATCATAAGCATACTCAGAACCGTATGGATATTTATTGCCCTTAAAGTTGTTATACTTCTTATCCATGATTTCGGTTACTTGAGAAGCCTCTTCATAATATCCTTCCGCCTCTAATGCTGCAATAATATCCGGTGTTGTGGATTCCCCCATTAACCCGGTATCCCAGTTATAAGATACTCCTTTACTGTAAAGTGCCTTTAAAATATTAGCTGCGCGAAGCAGATAAGTCCCCTTATCTTCCGCATATTCAATCATATCCGGATATTTCTCAGCAATTTTATACATTGAGAAATATGTATTATATACATGTGGATACGCATAACCCCGGTATATTCCCTGGCCAGTATTATTCGGCTCATTATCCAGCCAGTCATTGACCATGTAATCTTCCTGATGTTCTTTCATCAGTCCGTTCCAGATGAAAGTATCCAGATATTCATCCACTGCCGTAATTTGTTCTTTTACCGGCTGGTAAACATTTTTTTCAGCCAGATATTCTCCATGGGTGAATCCCCAGTCATCGCCCCAGCCAAAGTAGCCTTCGTATACGCCGCGGACAGACTTTGTATCCATCATCCAGTCATCAAATATCTTGTCATAGATTTCACCAGGTGCATTTACCTGCGTCTTTTCCGTCACGAAATCTGCATGAAGTTCCAGCGCGTCATCTACACTGTCCATTGCATAGAACTGCAGCGTTGTCTGCTTGCCGTTATCATATGTAATCTCCACATGGTTTGCACCCAGGCAGGAAAGCTGTAAATTGTAAATGTGATACTGTTCTCCATCCTGTGTAACGGTTTCCAGGTACTCTACGCTGGTACCCTCTGCTTTGGTACACTCCTGCTTATTGGACACTGACTTGGAAAGCCCCTCATAAAGACCCGTATCATGTGCACATTTTATCTGAATATCCTGAATCTGTTCTTTCCCATATGAAGTATGCAGATAGAATTTTGCCGGCATATTTACTGAAAATGCCATACTGGGTACCGCTACCGCATCTATAATGCCTTCTTCATAAAGCTTTGTCTTCATATCCTGCTCACTGTCAACACCGGTAAATTTAAACATGTATGTTTTGCTCTCTCCCGGTGCCAGTGTCAGAGACGTATTTTCCAGATAACTGCTTCCCGTGGACTTGATTACATCGGAATGAATATAGAATACATTCAAACCATTTGCCCAGCCACCCTGATCCTGCGCCCATACAGAGCCGGCATGACCATTGTTAATTCTCCAGTGATCCTGATATTCAAAGCCTGCTCCGGTCGAAGTATCCGGTGTAAATAACAGGAATTTGCCCTGTCCGCTTGGTCTGCTTGCATAAATATAGCTGGAATCCTGTCCTACAAAAGAATGGTCCACTACTGATGTTTCATAAACCTGCGTTCCGCCGGGCCAGAATTCACTGAATGGCATTGGCACTCCGAAGTCTCCGATGATCAGATTCTTATCTTCTGTATTGGTAACTGTCATAGACCAAATGATCTGATTGTCTACTAATTCGTATGTCTCTACCAGTTTGAAATCCTTAATTCCCTTTTCTTCTTTGGCATTTTCATAGGTAACTTCTACTTTATTCCCTTTCAGTTCGATTTTTCTTGTTTTACTTCCATTATCGGAGGCACTGGTCATGGATTCCGTCCAGCTCTCTTCACCCTCCCATTTTGTCTGGAACATTAATTCACCCATCCACTGATGTTCCTTGGAAGCCCCCTGGGTAGGTGCATATTCCGCATTTAATACATAGTTGGTATCATACAGGTCGCCCTGGATCTTCAGTTCATCAATGTGGCCGTATTTACCAATCTTCAGATAAAAATAATCATTTGACAATTCCATTTCGCCGCTTGGTTTTTCAGCATTGCCCAATACCTTCCACTCTTTGATACCAACTGCATGGTCACTGGCTGTTCCATAACCCTGCGGTGTCATTGTGAGCTTTAGCTGATTTGTCTTAATCGGCTGATCAAAAGTAATCACATTGTATTCATCCAGTTTATTATCGGTAACTACAGCTGCTTCAGCCCACGCACCCGCTGCTGCATCCCAGTATTCCACTACGGTTTTTTCCGGAGCAAGTATTCCACCTTTATCTGTGAAATAATATACTTCCGTGCTTTCGATGGTAGCTTCCTTCTGCCAGGTATACTGCACATATGCCATCTTTCCTTCATTTGTCCAGCTGTGCCAGATCGCCCCATCCCCTGTGCCTGTTGATGCTGCAGGTTCCACTTCATCATTCAGGGCATCTACACCCCCTAAATCCTCGGGTCGGTTAATACTTGCAGATGCTTCTGCTCTTGGCGCAATATTAAAGGGCATCACTTTACCATATGCTTCCCACTCAATAACACCAACGCCGTTGCTGTCTGCATCCTGTTTCTCTATGGTCACCCTAAGCCCCTTTGTCTTCACAGTATCAAAGGAAGTAATGTTAAATCCATCCGGCAGGCATCCAAGTCCCCGGGCATTTGAAACTTCTACAAAGTTACCATCCGCATCCATATATTCATATTTACAGGATTTTGGAATTTTAATTCCGCCGGAAGTAGGTTCATCTCCATCATACCAGAAATAAATCCCGCTGCTGTTCAGTTCCACTTCGTTTTCCCAGGTATATGTCAGCGTTTCGCTTGCGGGTTTGGCTGGATTTCCCCAGGAACCATAACACGCCCCTGTTTCCTCTTTTCCCGTTCTTGAAGTCTTTGATACTTTTTCGTCATTTACTGCTGTAAGCGTCTCCCAGCCTGATATATAGCTGGTGGAAACGTCTGCACTCCCTGCTACATTATTTGGTCTTTCCCCATCAGGTGCAATAAAAAATTCATCTGTTTCTGTGGATTTCTCTGCCGCGTATACCGTATCTGTCCCCGCCAGACCCGGCAAAGGTATAGATGTTATCAACATTGCCATCGCCAATACCGATGCAGTTACCTTCACAGCTCCATTCACCATTCGTTTCTTTTTCATTTGCGAACCTCCTCGTTCCTCTCTCATTTACCTTCCCAGTTTCCCCAACCGGATTACATTCCATGAAGCCTTATGTAATTTCGTGGTCAGCATTCCGTTATCCATTTCAGATTCACTGCTGTGCTTTGGCAGAACCTGTTCCCTGCCATAATTATTTACTGCCTTCAAGTCACCTTCTTCCATAATAATATGTTCTAAAATATCGTAACCCCCAAAGCTTCTTAAATCACAGCTAAGGGTGATATCTTCGTGAATATTCCGGTTAACCGCAAAGATGGTAACCTCTTCCTTTTCTTCCCGGTAGACCGCCACTGTTTCAATATCCGTAACATCGCAATGACCAATTGTATCGTGTTTTGGCGTATCCAGAACCGGTTGCAGAGCGGTTCCCCTGCCATACAGTGATGCGTGAAGGAAGGGGTAAAAAATAGTCTGCTTCCACACTCCTCCGTCATTCTCCGTCATAATAGGTGCAATTACATTCACCAGCTGTGCAAGGCAAGCCACTTTGACACGGTCTGCATGCTTTAACAGCATAATCAGCATTAACCCTACCATCAGAGCATCTTCAAATGTATAAATATCCTCCAGTAAATGAGGTGCTTTCTGCCATGGGCGGTTCTTCATCGTATCATCATCTGCTTCGGAAGAGTGGAACCATACATTCCATTCATCAAAACTTAAATTCATGACTTTGTTACTTCTCTTCTTCGCCTTGATATAGTCACAGGTGGACACAACCGTATGTATAAAATGTTCCATATCCATGGTCAGTGCCAGATAATCCGCCGTATCGTTCATCGTATTTCCATAATATTGGTGCAGGGAAATATAATCAACGTAGTCATATGTATGTGCCAGTGTTGCCGCTTCCCATTCCGGAAATGTAGGCATTGCCACAAAAGAACTACCGCAGCTCACCATCTCAATTGAAGGGTCTATCAATTTCATTGCCTTTGCCGTCTCCGCAGCCAGGCGCCCGTATTCATCTGCAGTTTTATGTCCGATCTGCCATTCCCCGTCCATTTCGTTTCCCAGGCACCAGGTTTTAATCCCATATGCCTCTTCTACTCCGTGGCTTCTTCTTAAGTCACTGTAATAGGTGCCTGACGGATGATTACAGTACTCCAGGAGATTGCAGGCATCTGCAATTCCTCTGGTTCCCAGATTTACAGCCATCATAATATCCGCATCTGCCTTATTTGCCCACTTAGCAAACTCATTTAATCCAACTTCATTGGTCTCCAGACTGCGCCATGCCAGTTCCAGGCGTTTCTTACGCTGCTCCACAGGACCCACGCCGTCTTCCCAGAAGTAATTAGACACAAAATTTCCGCCTGGATATCGGATAATGGGAACCTGCAGCTCTTTAACGAGCTCCAGCACATCCCTTCGAAATCCGTCGTCATCCGCCAAGGGATGTCCCGGCTGGTAAATTCCGTTATAAACCGCCCTACCCAGATGCTCAATAAAAGAACCGTAGATTCTCTTATCAATTTCTGCAATTCGAAAACTTTTATCGATAATCATTTTAGCATTTTTTTTCATATTCATCTCCTTTGTCAGCCTTTCACTGCTCCTGCTACCATTCCTTCTATAAAATACTTCTGAAAGCAGAGAAACAGGATTAAAATAGGAATTACCGAGAAACAGGAACCTACGATCAGCAGATCATAGTTATTTCCATAAGGTGTTAATAACGTATTTAAACCAATTGGCAGTGTATACTTTTTGTCATCCCTTAAAATTAACAGCGGCCACAGAAAGTTATTCCAGTAAGTCATGCCATTTAAGATCGCCATAGATGCCATCGCCGGCTTCATAATAGGGAAGATCAGTCTGGCAAAAATTCCATATTCGGTTGCTCCATCCACACGCCCTGCGGAAATTAATTCCTTGGGAATGCCCTCCAGGTATTGGCGGAAGAAGAAAATCGTAGACGCATTTGCCATAAACGGCAGAACAATTCCGGTATATGTGTTACTGAGCTTCATGCCAATCATCTGGTTATACAAAGGCAGCATCAGGATCTCAAATGGTACCATCAGGATCAGAAGTACGCAGACAAAGAAGAAATTTTTCCCTTTAAAATTGTAAGCTGCAAATCCATATCCCACACAGGCGCTCACCAGCAGGGTCAGTGCTACCTGAACAACTGTCAGAAACACGCTGTTGATAAACCAGGTAAAGTAGCTGTGTTCACCGGTAAACAGATAAACGTAATTCTTAAGGCTCATCTTTTCCGGTTCAATCTTCAGATTGAGTCCATACTGGATCAGTTCTTTTCCATCCTTAAAGCTGGCAATTACCATTGCTGCAAATGGCACCAGTATGACAATTGCTAACAGCGTAAAGAATACGAATAAAAAGATTTTCATCCATATTATTTTTGTTTTTCCACCCACATTTTGCTGTGCCATCCCTTTAGTCCTCCTTCTTAAACATGCCTGAAAACGTCAGCTGCACAATATTGATCACCATAGTGATCGCCAGCAGGATGACTCCTACTGCAGCCGCATAACCCATTTCATTTTTCTGGATTCCCTGCCTGTACAGGTAGCCAACAATGGTAAGGCCGATATTTTGAGGGGAATCCTTTCCAGCCCACAGCATGTAGCTTTCGGTAAACATTGCCAGCCCTCCGTAAATACTGATCGTAAGTACATAGGTTATAGTAGGCTTTAACATAGGCAGTGTCACATAGATAAACTTCTTAAAAGATGTGGCTCCGTCAATGGATGCCGACTCGTAAAGTTCTGTAGGAATGCCGTTTAATCCTGAGATAAAATACAGCATATTGACACCCATCCACCGCCAGCAGGCAAGAAACAGCAGCGCAACGTATGCTGTGAAACTGTTCTTCAGCCATTTAACAGGCTCCAATCCCAGCGCAGTCATAATACTGTTCATAAATGCAGAGTCCATTTCCCCAAACATCAGGCGGAAAATAGTACCTGCAACCACGATGGAGGTTAAGATCGGTACAAAAAATACGGATTTGAACATTTCTTTTGCCAGCATTAATTTACTGTTAATCATGTATGCCAGCAGCATCGGAATCGGAATTAAGAGAATCAGTGTTCCGATCATATATTTCAGGCTGTTCCAAAGAGCTATCTTAAAAATTCGGTCACCTGCTAATTTACTGTAATTTTTAATTCCAACAAAGGATGTCTGTCCCGGCAGAACCTCCTGAAAACTCATAACTCCGGCCTTCGCCAACGGAAACAGCCAAAATATTAAAAACGTTAAGACAAACGGAAGTATGAACACATATGGTGCTATTTTCTGAGAATATAATATTTTCCGAAAATTAAATTTCTTCTCTTCCTGCTGTTGTACCTGTACCGTCTTCCTGCCACTCATTTTTCTACCCCTTTCACCATTTGCATTATTCAGCCCGGGAACCTGTATTCCCGATTGCATATTTGAAAAATTTTTTTGCTCTATTGATGTACTGTGCCGCCTGACTCTGCACTGAGTGTATCTTTTTACAAAGACAGGGGAACGTAGCCTTCTACGCCCCCCTGATTTCAGCTGTCACATCCCATAAAGCCAGTACTGCATAGTTCTTTATATCATGCAGGACTAAGCACCCATTCAGGCATAAAGCATTTTTCAGACATGCTCTGGGGCTATTGCAAATCTATGTGTTCTTTCCAGCTTCTTTCCAACACCTATTGTAATTCATTTTCGATCTGGGACTGCGCCTCTTCCAAAGCCGAGCTGATATCCTGATCGCTGTCAAAAATAGCATTTAAAGTAGTTGCACTGAATGTGCTGTTGATTGCCGGATAAGCCTCTGTAGATTTAATCAGGCCAATCTGATCTTTAATTTCATTTAATACATCAAATGGGTTATTCTTAAAGTACTGTACAAACTCATTATCCGGATTGTGTGTTACCTCTTCCATTGTCCATACATCCATGTTACATGGATCAAATCCAAGATTATTCCAAAGTCCGATGTTGCCGTCTACACTGAGTTTCGCATAAGCAAGGAAATCTTTTGCCAGCTGAACATCGCTGCACTGGTTAGTGACACAGGTACCTGTTCCGCCGCCGCCGACTGAAGATGGCATTCCTTCTTCCAGAACAGGAGCCGGAGCTATTGCAATTTTACCTTTTAAATCAGTCATATAGCTGGTGTATCTGGACATCTGCCACATTGGCATAATCGCGCATGCCACTTCACCTGCATTATAATAAGCATAAGCTTCTTCTGTATCCGGATTTCCACCTGGAATTGTGGTAGCAACACCTGCTGTCTGAAGATCCTTCAATGTCTCCAGTCCTTTTTGTGCTTCCGGAATATTTACATTTACATTGCCCGCATCATCAACCCAGTCTTTTTTCTGCTGTGCAATCAGGTCATTTAACTGCCATAATGCACTGGTATCTGCTGAAATAATGTATTTGCCGGTAGCTTCTTTTAATTTAAGGCCTGCTTCTTTTAAATCCGCATACGTTTTAATTGTGGTATAGTCAATATCGGCTGCTTCTAACATTTCTGTGTTATAGAAAGCTACCGTTGCACCTACATGGCTTGGAATACCATAATTTTGTCCGTCTTTGCTGTAAAGTTCAATTCTGGAAGCAACGATATCTTCTCTGTAAGGATCAATTGCATCATTTAAAGCTTCTAACTGGGGTTCCCCTTTTAAGAAATTGGCAAACTTACCAAGCTCAATATCTACGATATCCGGTGCACCTTCCCCTGACTGAAGAGCAATCTGGAGTTTATTATGCATGTCTTCATAAGGTAGAACATTTACGTTTAAGCTGACCTGGCGGTCCGGGTTTGCCTCGTTCCACTTCTTCGCCATATCCTGAAAGTGATTTCCATGGAGTTCCACGAAAGTCCACATTTCCAGTTCTGTAGCATCTGCACTTGCGGCTGTAGTTGTCTTTTCAGAATCAGCTGCTTCTGTTTTATCCGATGCTTTCTCTGTTGCCGTTGTATCTGCCGCTTCCGTATCCGCTGCCGTTGTCTCTGCTGTAGTCTCTTTTACAGCTTCTGTCGTTCCGGAGCCGCCTCCGCATCCTGCGAGGCTTGCAGCTGCCATAACTGTTGCTAATAATACGCCTAATACTCTGCTTCTTTTTTTCATCTTTCTTCCTCCTTAGATAAACTCTTTCACCCACACTAACATTTCACCTGTACGGCGGTTCCCCCAGTATGGATAGGGAACAAACATTAACGGTATACTTTCCATTGTGAGATCAGATTCCTTATATAGTTCGTCGCTCTGCCACCCATCTGTCATCACTTTTTTTCCTGCTGTCCGGATTATCGTAGTTCCTCCCAGTAGATTTTCTTCATAACTTTCCTGCAGTTCCTGCTCCGGATCCAAAAATACTGCCGGAAGATTTTTTCCATTGTCCACTTCTTCCAGACAATACACTACGGGACCCTTCATTACTGCAACCTTGCCAACATCCTCTTTTACCAGGGGATTGGCGCGCAGAATTCTGGGAGCAAGTGCAAATTTATAAACCAACAAAGGATTTTTCCCTGAAACCATTACTTTTGCATAACCTTTTTGTACTTTTGCCGTAACCGGCTTTCCATCCAGAAAAAGGTCATACTTTTTCACATATTCAGGTATCCGAATAGCTAACTCAAATTCCGCCTCATCATTATTCTCAATGCATATCTCCACACTTCCGTCATTGGGAAATGCTGTTTTTTGACTTAGATGAACCGGATGCCCTTCTATTTCCACGCTTGTCTCACTTGAGATAAACAGGTTGATCCAAACAGAAGATTTATCATAAAAATATATGTATTCTCCAATTGAAGCCAGTGTTCTTGCAATATTTGGCGGACAGCACGCAACCCCAAACCATTTCTGGCGAACCGGCTTTACGTGTTCCATGGATGTCCTTGGCAGACAGTTATCCGGCCATACCTCCAGCGGATTGACATAGAAGAAACTCTGGCCATCCATTGCAACTCCCGATAGAAGCGTATTGTACAATGCCCGTTCCACCACATCCATATACTTACTATCCCTTGTAATCTGTGCCATTCTTCTTCCAAAGAGTGCCAGTCCGATTGATGCGCATGTTTCAGAATAATTGCTGTTGTTCGGCAGATCATACCCTGTAGTAAAACGTTCCAGCAAACCAGAACTTCCTATACTTCCAGTTATGTACATCTTTTTATAGGTGATATCATCCCATAGGGCCCTGCATACCCTTAACAGCTCCTGATCCTGATACTCATAAGCCACATCCGCCATGGCACAGTACATATACACTGCCCGTACCGCATGTCCCTCTGCCGTATCCTGTTCCCGTATCGGTTTATGGGACTGGGAGTATAGAGGAAGGTAATTTTCAAACTCAGGAAAAATTCTCTTATAATCCGGTCTCTTTTCTTCTTCCAGAAAATAATTAGGTTCCCTCCCCCTACGGTCCAGAAACTCCTTTGCCTGTGCAAGATAGGCTTTATTACCAGTTACTTCATATAACTTCACCAGCCCTATCTCCACTTCCTGATGTCCCGGGTATCCATCCTTATTATGTTCAGGTGAGAATACATTGCAAATCAAATCTGCAAATTTGCATATACAATCTAAAAACTTCCTCTTGCCGGTAGCTCTGTAATATGCTGCAGCCGCTTCCATCAGGTGCCCTGCCGTATAAAGTTCATGCCCTTCTTCCAGGTTACTCCAGCGTTTATCAGGTTCCTTAATCGTATAATAGGTATTAATATAGCCATCCGGCTGCTGTGCCGCCTCTATTAAATCAATGACTTCATCCGCCGTATGCTCCAGTTCTTCATCTTTCTGTGATGCCAGAGAAAGTGCAACTGCCTCTAACCACTTTGCTACATCCGTATCCTGAAATACAACTCCGTAAAATTCACCTATTTCCCTTTTTGCTGCTATCTTAAAATTCATCAACCCATGACTCGTCTGAACATCCGGTATATTATCATTCAAAATATTCCACTGATAAGGGATGATCTTGCTCTTCACCAGGTCTATATATCTATCCCAGTAGGAATCCCGTATCTTCGTGCGGTTTAATTCAACTAAGGTTAGTTTTTCCATAAATGCCTCCGTCGTTTCTTATCTGTACCAGCTCTATGTTCAGCGGGTTTTGATTAAACGTTTTATCTGATATCAGTACTATACTACAATTTCCAAAATAATGCAATACCCTTTTTCACAAAAACGTCAAAAAAAATATGCACATGCCAAATTACATGTACATATTAACGTATTCATATTCTTTTATTGCAAATAGTCCCTAACATTGTACCCACTAAATATCATCTATTTCTCGATTAATCGTTTTATCCACAGACTGTCTTCTCTTTAGGCGGCATCGAATTTTGTAGGGATAAACCTGTTCCTGGTTTAAGGTGCCTTCTACCTGTTCTACCACAATTTCCGCAGCCTTTTTACCAATCTCATGAAGCGGCAGTGCCATTGTAGTCAGGGCGGGCTTAAACGCCGTACTGAACTGCCTGTCATCAATTCCGATCAGGGCTATGTCTTTTCCGATCTCCACACCGTGGTCATTCGCATAGTCATACACGCCAAGCGCCATTACGTCACTCATGGCAAAAATCGCCGTCACATCTTCTTTCAGCAGTTGTCCGCATGCCTCATAACCCATGCTTCTCAGCCAGTTCCCCGTCACATTTAAAGCCGGATTATATAGCATTCTGTTTTCGTACAATGCTTTTTGGTGTCCCACCATTCTGGAAAAGGTATGCAGGCTGTCTTTATCTCCGGATATAACGCCTATGCGGTTATGTCCTGCCCTTATTAATTCCAGGGTAGCCTCATATGCCGCCTGCTCATCATCAAATACAACTGACGGTATCTTCCTGTCACTGGCAAAACCATATGCCACCACCAACGGACACTTAAGCCCCTTGGGAATGCTTTTTATCTCACGGCAGTGCGCTCCGATATAAATAATTCCCTCTACCTGTTTGCTCTGCATAATTAAAAACTCTTCTTCCACCTGCTTTTTATAATCCTCATGGTGGTAAAAGGCATTGTCATACTTTTTATAAAGTCTCAGGTTCCCCAGCAGAAACGTATAATCCTCTTCTTCCAGGTATTCATTTATGCCATCCACAATCTCCACGCAGTTAAATACCGTCAGGTCCTCTGTGATAATTCCGATAGTTCTGGAATTGCGCTGTTTGAGATTTCTCGCCATCATATTCGGTACGTATCCCATTTCTTTTGCCGTCTTAAGAATGCGTTCCTTTGTCTCTTCCCCAACTCTTCCTTTTCCATTCAGAATATTGGAAACTGTAGCGATGGATACCCCGCATTCTTTTGCCACCTCTTTAATAGTCGCCATAACCAAATATTCCTCCCCTATAGTTATTTTAGAAATAAACATTTAGTAAAACTTTTAACTAAATCTCTTACCTCTAATTAAGTATAACACTAAATCCCCTTTAAATTCAAGTGATAAAACGTTACACCTTAACCAACGGGCTTTCCTATCAGTGACAGCTCCTGTTGCACGCACAGAAGTGCCCTTCTCCTATTTTTTTAAGATGCGGTGCATATTCTCCGCAAACTCTGTCTGCGTAAGGGCATCTCGTGTAATATAGGCATCCGTTCTCCGACACCGCTTTCCGATATACCTCTGATACCTCTTCTCCCTTGTAGGAAAAAGCAGACATTAATAAACGTTTCGTATAGGGATGCCTTAGATTCTTGAAATTTTCAATCTCCTTTATCTGTTCTACAATTTTTCCTCTATACATAATAATGATTTCATCAGCCAGATAATAAACTGCCTCCAGATCATGGGATATTAAAAGATAGGTCATATTCAGTTCCTTCTTTAAATCAGCAAATAAATTTAGTATCTGTGCCTGTACAGACACATCCAGACTGCTCAGGGGTTCATCTAAAATTAGTAAATCCGGTTCAGATGCCAGCATCCTTGCAATACAGATCCTCTGCAACTGGCCTCCCGAAAACTGGTTTGGATATTTCGTCTTTTCACTTTTTTCTATTCCAACCTGGGAAAGCAGTGTATCTATCCGTTTATCCAACTCCTCACCGGATAAATGATAAAAATTTTTCAAAGGTTCTGCAATGATTTCGCTGGCGGTGGCTCTTTGGTTTACTGCATCCATGCTGTTCTGAAATACCATCTGTATCTCTTTGCGCATTGGATTTTTTCTTGTAATATCTCTTACGGGAAAACCTTTCCACAAAATATCCCCATTTGTAGGTGTTTCCAGTCCTGCAATCATTCTTGCCAGAGTGCTTTTACCACACCCGCTCTCCCCTGCCAGTCCAATGCACCTTCCGTTATCTATTGAAAATGAAACTCCATCTACAGCCAGGACTTTTGCTTTTCTTTTTCCCGCATATGCTTTTTCTACCTCTTTTACTTCCAGAATGGTATCCTTATTTTTAGCGGTATCCTTATTATTAGTGGTATCTTTATTATTAGTGGTATCCTTATTTTTCACTGTTTTTTATAACCTCCAAGCACCTTACCATATGTTTTTTTGCAACCGTCACTCCCGGTATTTCCTTCTCTTTACAGCCTTTAACTGCACCAGGACACCGTTCATAAAACATACAGCCCTTACCGCGGTTCAGGATACCTGCAGCCTGCCCTTTCAGGACCGGCAGCCTTTCTTTGGAAAATACCGGCCGTGACTTGAATAATCCTTTTGTATATGGATGAACCGGATTTTTTATGATCGTGCCGGCTGGGCTATACTCAATATTTTTACCCGCATACATTACCATGATATCGTCCGCAATTTTAGATACAACGCCTAAATCATGTGAAACCAGCAGAATCGCCATTTGAAGTTCTTCCTGCATTTCCTTCAAAAGCTTTATAATGTCATGCTGCACCGTCAAATCCAATGCTGTTGTAGGTTCGTCTGCAATTAATAAGGACGGCTTTTGAATCAATGCAATGGCTATCATAACACGCTGCAGCATACCTCCGCTCAATTGGAAAGAATAACTTTCCAAAACTCTCTCCGGATCATGGATATGTAATCTCTTTAGAATCTCTGCCGCATTTTTACGTATATCAATTCGGCTTTTATTTTCATGAGCCTTTACCGTTTCCTGAAAATGATATTCTATGGTAAATAAAGGATCAAATGCACTCATAGGGTTCTGTGTTATCCAGGCTATTTTTTTGCCCAGTATTTTGTTTAAAAATTTTCTATTATGATAAGGCATGGCGTTTCCTTCAAAAAAAACCTCTCCGGTACTCTCCCACTTTTCCCCGTCCAAAATCCCCAGAACAGATGAACAAGTCACCGATTTACCACTTCCGCTTTCACCTATAATTCCCAGGGTTTTTCCTTTTAATATCTGAAAATCCACTTCTTCTACAACGGGTATTTTTTCTTCCTCATTTTTTAAGTATACATGCAGATTTTTTACCGATAATATAACATTTTCTTTCAAATTCATAGCCTCCCCCCAGCCTGTCCGCCTCTTCATCTGACAATAAACCGTCTTTCCATTAAGCACTCCATCATAAGCTTTTTTCCTCCAGAAAATCCCTCAGGGAATCCCCTAATATATTTGAACACAGCACCACAATCAGTATCATCATTCCGGGCCAGAACATGAGCATGGGATTGCTGTGCATATAAGCTCTTCCGTCATTAATCATCATACCCCACTCCGGATTTGGTGCCTTCACACCCAGCCCCAGAAACGAAAACCCCGAAATTGCCAGAATAGTCTGTCCAAAATCAATAGTGATAATCGCAATCATCTGGGGTATAATATTTGGAAAAATTCCATTTTTCATAATTTGTAATACCGACGAAGCCGAAAGTTTACTGGCTGCTATATATGCTTTTTCTTTCTCACTTTTTGTCAGGTTACGTGCAACCCTTGCAAACCACACCCACTGTACTAATATCAGCGAAAGCACAATATTCTGTATCCCGGCTCCTGCTACACTTACGATCACCAGGGTAAGCACCAGCGACGGGAAAGCATAGAGCACATCGCAAATCCTCATCAGGATACTGTCAGGAATCCCCCCTATATAGCCGGACCATATTCCGGCAAAAATACCAAAAACAGATGAAATCCCGCTTGCCAGTATTGCAAACCCAATCGTTGGACGAATTCCGTAAATAATTCTGGAAAAAATACAGCGCCCCATATGATCGGTTCCCATTGGAAATGCCACTGAAGGGCTTAAAAATTTTCTGGTGAGATCTGCCTCCGTAGGACTGTGGGGTGCTATCTGCGCTGCAAAAATGCCAGCGAGCACAATCACTCCTAACAGAAACAGACAAATACAAACCGTTTTCTTTTTTAACAAATTCTTTCTTTTCATTGCCACCCCTCCAGCTTCATACGTGGATTTAACCCTGCACATACCATATCAGACAGAAGGTTCGTAAGTATAAAAATAAGAGCCAGCAACAGAATGTAGCCTTGAATTACAGGATAATCACGTCCCCCTATCGCCTCTACTATCAGTCTTCCAAGCCCCGGAAAAGAAAACACGTTTTCCACAATTACACTGCCGCAAAGCAGCCCGCCCAGATTCATTCCCAGAGATGTCACCAGTGGAATCAGAGAGTTTTTCAGAATATGTGTGAGAAATATTTTTCTGCCATCAATTCCTCTTGCCTTTGCATATACAACATACGGTGACTTTTTATTTTCCAAAATACTGTTGCGCAATATTCTGGTGTACATTGGAATATATCCGGCAGCTATTGTTGCAGAAGGTAAGATTAGATTTTTAAATCCTCCTGCCAAAGATACGGGAAGCCAATTAAGCCTGATAGCAAAGATTTGTACTAATATAAATCCCAGCCAGAAAGAAGGGATAGAAGACCCCAGGAATCCGGTTACCCTGGTTATACGGTCAATCACGCTGCCCGGTTTGGCTGCCGACAGAATTCCCATAGGCACGCAAAACACGAACAGCCAGAGAAGTGCCAGCGCAGCCAGCTTCACGGTATAGGCAAATCCTTTTGCCAGCTCTACCGCAACCGGCATTTTTGTCATATAAGAAACTCCCAGGTCTAACTGTAATATTTGACTGACCCATATAAAATATTGTTCATATAACGGTCTGTCCAAACCCAGCGTATGCATTGCCATTTCCAGATTTTCCTTGGTAACCGGGACTCTTTTAGCCATCAGATAAGCGGTTGACGCATCGCCCGGCATTGCCCTGACAATGAGAAAAGTTACAATGGTTACCGCGAACATAATCGGGATAATTGCAAGTATTCTTTTTAAAAAATATTTTTTCATAAGTTATTTTCCTATAATATAGCAGGCCGTTAAAAAACGCCCTGCTATACAGACCTCATTATTTTCTTTCTACATTTTCAACAGGCATATAATACAGACTGTCGAACTTAATCCCCGTAAGCCCTTTATCGCAGGCAACCAGCCGTGTGGTACCGGATATCGGCAGATAAGCAGCCTGATCCTGAATTGTATTTAAAATATAACCGTACAGTTCCTGCCTTTTCTGTTCATCCGTCTCCACAATAACCTGACGGATTTTTTCATCCAGTTCTTCCTTCATTGGAATCCCTTTCTGTGCCTGATAATCCGCATATTCCGGGTTTGCCATATATGCTACTAAAGTATGTGGATCATAGGGATCTCCCCAGGTCTCTGTAATGGTAATCTCAAATTCTCCCTTTTTCTGAAAATCAATCAGGGCCTGTCTTTCCAGTGCCTCCAGATTCAGTTTAACCCCTAACTTTTCCCACTCACTCTGAAGCACTTCTCCAAGTGTCTTATAAATGACATTATCACCATCGTAATAAAATCCTATTTCAAGTTTTTTTCCGTCTTTCATGCGGTATTTAGAACCATCTGCAAGTTCCCATCCCGCTTCCTTTAAAAGCTGTTTTGCTTTTTCTGCATCGTACTCATAGACATTTAAATCTACATCACAATATGGTACCAGTTTATCAAAAAAGGTATCAGCCGGTTTTTGAAGTCCATAAAATACATTCTCTGAGATAAGCTCTTTATCAACGCCGTAATTTAGTGCCTGCCTTACGTTTAAATCCCGGGTCGGTCCAAAATTACTGTTTAATATTAGAGAAACTGTACTGAGCGGCTGGGAAACATGAGCAGCATATCCGCTGGCTTCCAGCTCCTTAAATGCATCCGGGCTCAGACGGCTTTCTATGTCAAAGATCATATCCACCTCTCCAGCCTTCAGTGCGTTTACCGAGGTATCTCCATCCGGAGTTACAACAACTTTTAACTCTTTCATTTTTGGCTTTTCTCCCCAGTAATCTTCATTCCTTTCAAATACTGCATATTGGTTCTCAACATGTTCCTTCAGCTTCCAAATGCCGGTACCGATTGGTTCTTTTATTCCTTTAGCAGTATCTCCGTCCTCCAGAAAAGATGCCTCAGCCATAAACCGGACCGGACGGGCAAGGGAAAGTTCCTGAAGAATGGGATAATAGGGCGCTTCATAAATAATCTTTACCGTGTACTCATCCACAGCAACAATTTCTTTCATCAGATTAACAGACTCCAAAAAACTGTGTTCTTCTTTATTTTTTAAAACTGCATCCAGATTTTTCTTCACAATTTCAGCGTCAAAGGGGGATCCGTCCGTAAACTTTACATCATCCCTTAAATGAAATGTATACTCCTTACCATCTTCTGATATATCCCAGCTCTCAGCCAGGCAGGGCTTTACTTCTCCGTTTTCAAAGGATGTCAAGCCTTCATATACGAAATCCTGGGCATACATAGGACCGTAACCCTGGGCGTTCAGGTCTCCAATATCATTTGCTGTAGCAATTACCATTCGTGAGTTTTTCTCATTCCCACCCTGTTGCTGTACCTGTTGCTGTACCGGCTGCTCCTGC
>OATB01000256.1_pt1 | contig 48317 bp, 29 predicted proteins | sample 1494941 | NCBI WGS metagenome assembly OATB01 (sample SAMEA2579931, study PRJEB22360) | human gut metagenome | reverse complement strand
CGAGAAATGCATCAGGATTTCTCGGTGAATGCCCGCGTGCCGCCAAAAAGCGCTCCGCAAAGGTTAGAAAATACCAGTTCTGCGGCAAGCTGACGGAGTCCATATCAGTTTCCCACCCCCATCTTTCCGTACACTACCTATCATACACAAAGCGTCTTTCCTCAGCGAAACCCAAATATAATGCATTCAATAGAACATCACAAAACGTCCGCTGTAGTATTAGAACGTGTCAAAAATTTATTCCTGACATCTGTACATTTCCTAAAATAAAAAGCGGCAATGTCAACAGTGATTTGACACTGTTAACGCCGCCACTCATAAATTTCTCTTGTTGTAAAACAGGTTTCATCAGCAATCCTGCCGGACTTCATTCTTTCGCCATACTCCACACATTTTACATTAACTGTCCTTTTAAATACGCATCTACCGCTTTTAGATTCTCTGTGGGCGTCATCTTGGGCACCTCACATCCCGCACTTACCAGAGATGTTTTATCTCCCCGTTCTATACAAGATTTCAACGCTTCTATAACATCTTCCCTGCTTCCCTGAAGGAGAATTTCTGTAGGGTCAAAATTTCCGCAGATGGAACATTTTCCAGATGCCATCTGAATGGCCGTTTCATAATCGGTCAGGTAATCGATATCTACAATATCAGCCCCTGTTTCTATCATAAGTTCTAAAATATGGTTTGTATTTCCACAGATATGCAGTTTAACCTTGCCTCCATATTCATGAATTCCCTGAACTATTTTCTTTTCCAGCGGGAAAATGAACTCCTGATAGAGATCTTTGCTGACCAGAGAAGCCGCCGCATCTCCCATGCCAATGATATCTGCACCTGCATCAATCTGTGCTTTCGCACAATCCAGCGCCTGTGAGGCAATTACTTCCATCGCTTCTTCCACCGCTTCCGGTTCGTCAAGAAGCATGAGCATTCCCTCACTAACCCCTGTTAAATCTGTAAACTCCGCAAAGGGCCCCTCAACCCACCCCAAAATCGGGTACTCACCGCCTTTTAATTCTCTGAACAATTCCACCGCTTTTATCCGGTCCAGCATCCTTTCTGATTTCATAGGATCCCATTTTTTTATCTTGGTTAACTCCCCCGCTTCCTTTACCAATACTTCTCTGCAAACCGGCAGATCATCTTCCGCAAACGCAACCTCTGCTCCATAGTCAGCAACCTCTCTGTTTGGATCTGACATTACAGATAAAATATCAAGTCCAAAATCCTCCGCAGTTTTAAGCTGTGCAAAAACCAGTTTCCTATAATCCCTGCAGAATTCCCCATACTTAACCCCTGCGTACTTAGCTGCAAATAGCATTACAATATTCAGATTCGGAATCTTGTCTACCTCACTGCCTTTCAGCCTCCCATACAATCTTTCCTTTGATGTCATAAAATACCTCCTTCTATCGTTCAATGGAACGTTCCATTTATGAATTTAAGTATAGTATGTACTTATGACAATGTCAATAAAAACCTTCCGGAAAACGCCCGGAATTTTGATGCTTGCACGTCCATAAAATACAAAAACCCACACATATGCATTTTCATAATCAATGCATATGTGTGGGATCTATTTAAAACTTTGAATCCTAATAGTTCCGGAAGAATTCTTTTAAATTAGACAACGCCTGTCCCAGTACTTTCATCTCATCCTTAGTCAGACCTTTTATCGTAGCTTTCACCATCTGCTCATGAAACTGCCTGTGATGGTTATACGCCCGCATTCCTTTTTCAGAAAGAGAAATCAGTACCACCCGCCTGTCCTTTTCACTGCGGATTCTATCCACATAACCTTTTTTTACAAGACTGTTTATAGCTATTGTCAGAGTTCCCATGGTTACCGAAAGAGCTTTGGCAACAGTAGACATATTCTTTGTATCCTTTTCACCAATAGCTTCGATAATGTGCATATCGTTGTTGGAAATATCTTTAAATTCACCTGTAATTATTGCTTTCTCTTCTATTGCCATAATGTCATTAAACAAATTAACCAACACATCATTTATCGTATCGTGCGTATTCACATTATCACCTCTCTCTTTGGCTCCTCATCGGGATGCAGGTCTATTAATTTACTTTGATATACAAAGTATTATACACTAATTCCACAGGTTATACAATATTTTCTTACAGGAATTGTTCCCCATATCCATAATGTTCTACAACATAATCGATGTCTTTATCGCCTCTTCCGCTCAGACATACTAAAATGGATCCCTGTTTCATTTCCTTTGCTTTCTTCATGGCATAAGCCACTGCATGAGAACTTTCAATTGCAGGAATAATGCCTTCATAGCGTGAAAGTTTAAAGAAAGCATCCATTGCGTCTTCATCACTGGCTGTCGTATACTGTACCCTTTCCAGATCCCTTAAAAATGCATGTTCCGGACCTACAGACGGATAGTCCAGCCCACTGGCAATTGAGTAAACCGGTGCCGGCTCTCCTTTATCATCCTTCAGCATGATACTCTCAAAACCATGCATAACTCCTTTTTCCCCGTATGTCATGGATGCAGCATGATCTCCGAGACCGGATCCTCTGCCCAGCGGCTCTACTCCAACGATATCCACTGCCTCTTCCAGGAAGGGAATAAACATTCCGATGGAATTACTGCCACCGCCTACACAGGCACATACCACGTCCGGAAGAAGTCCGGTCATTTCCCTAAACTGATCCTTTGCTTCGTAGCCCACAACAGACTGAAAATCTCTGACCATTAACGGGAATGGGTGTGGTCCAAGTGCTGAACCGATGCAGTAAATGGAATCTTTATAATTTTTTGCATAAGATTCAAATGCAGAATCTACCGCTTCCTTTAACGTCTTAAGTCCATGGGAAACAGGGACTACCTTTGCACCCAGGATCTTCATTCTGGTCACGTTGGGCGCCTGCTTTGCAATATCAACCTCGCCCATGTGAATTTCACATTCTAAACCAAAAAATGCCGCTGCAGTAGCCAGCGCCACTCCATGCTGTCCTGCACCTGTTTCTGCAATCAGGCGCTTCTTGCCCATGAATTTGGCAAGTAAGCCCTCACCCATGCAGTGATTCAGCTTATGTGCACCCGTATGATTTAAATCTTCTCTTTTTAAATAAATCTGGCAGTTTCCCAAAAGCCCGGATAAACGCTCACAGTGATAAACCGGTGTCGGCCTACCCTGAAATTCCTTCCGGATTCTACGCAGTTCATTGATAAACTGAGATGAATGGCAGATCGTCTGATAAGCATCGGCAATTTCTTCAAAAGCCGGTTTCAGTTCCTCCGTCAGATAAGCTCCTCCATAAGGTCCGAATCTGCCGTCTTTATCAGGATAATTTCTCAAATATGTTCTATAGTCCATGGTACCCCTCCGTAAAATTTAATATTATGTTTATCTTAGCATGAATACAGCAGATTATCAACTATATTGAAACTAGTTCAGCATTGCACAAATAATTGAGTAATGCTGTACTACAATGGGACAGTGCTATGAGTAATAATTGCTGCTGATGTTGATCCGGCGGCGGGTTTGCTGGCATGTACGTTGATATATTCCAAAGCTGCTAGATATACCTTGTCCTTGTTGACTTCGCCGGATTGTAGTATAATGCCTTTAGTTATAAACTGTAAAAAAACTGTAAATCTAAGGTTTCATGCCTGCCGGATTTAAATGGAGGTTCATATGCCCACAATAAAAGATGTAGCCAAACTTGCCGGTGTCTCTCATGGTACCGTTTCAAATGTTATAAATGGAGCAAAAAGCGTCAACAGCCAGATCGTCAGGCGCGTTCGAAATGCCATGGAGGAACTTGGATATCAGCCTGATGCGAAAGCGAGAAGCATGCGTAACAGCAAAACCAGTCTGGTCGGCGTGGTACTGCCCGATATAACACAACGAAAATACGCGAAACTCTTTACCGGTCTGGAATTAAAACTGAGAAGCCAGGGATATATACTATGCCTGTTCTGTACACAGGGTGATCGGGAATCGGAAATAAAAGCGCTTACCCAGATCTGTCAGCAGCGCATGGATGCCCTGGTTATTGTAACCTGTATGCCGGATGCTGCCGCACCATTTGAACAGATTGAAAAAAGCGGTATTCCTGTTATTTTTGTGGATCACCAGCTAAATAATATGAAACACCGCATTTTTGCTTCCTTTGACCAGACTGCCTATGCCAGACTTACTGCCCGGACGTTGATTGAACAGGGCCATACCCGGATCGGAATTATCGCTGGAGGAAAAGATTACTCAAATGAAATATCATTCATAGACAGTATTTGTCAAGTATATAAAGAGACAGGTATTTCATTGGAACACGAGCTGATCCGTCAGGTGCCTGAAGGAAAAGAACAGGCATTCCGCATCATGGCTGACTGGCATTATCATGGATTAGCTCCAACTGCAGTTGTTACTACAAATACAGCATTTTATCAGGGGGCGTTTGCCGCAGTCCGCCTTTTATACAGGAACGCAGCTCCTGTCCTCCTGAATCTGGATACCCCCGACTGGTGTGAAAATATCTGCGATAAAGCTACGCTGAAAGTTGTCCAGGATTACCGGGAATTAGGAGAAAGAGCCGGCTCTTTTTTATTACAGAAGATGGGCACGGAAGAATTCTCTGAGACAGTAAATCTTTTAGTCACTCCCTATGCCAGCCCGGATGTAATCCCTGTAAAGGATAATATCAGAACAGATTCGCAGCATGCGGTACATGTAGAATGCCCTTTGCGCCTCCTCATGCTTCAGAGCGCATCGGCCAAAGCACTGGATATGTTAAAAGACTGTTTTACAAAAGAATGGGGCATACCGGTTGAAATTGATATGATACCATATGATGCCCTTTATGACAAAATAACAGGACAGGCTGCTTCTTATGATATGATTCAAATGGATATTTCCTGGATGTCAGGTCCTCTGAAAGACAATCTTCTGTGTGACCTTCAGCAGGATACATCTTTGAATGATCTTATTATCCGCTCCTTTCCGTCAGATATATTAAAAAAATATACTGCCGATAACAAAAAAACATATGGCTTTCCATTTATGTTTGATGCCCAGATGCTGTTCTATCGGAAAGACCTGTTTGAAGACCTGCAATATCAGCGCATGTATTATGAGCAGTTTAAAAAGGAACTTCGGATTCCCAGAACATGGGAGGAATATAATCAGGTAGCACGTTTTTTTACGAAAGGTTATAATCCAGATTCACCTGTGGCATATGGAAGTACTGCCGGAGGCTCCCCTTACAATAGCGTTTACGAATTAATGCCCAGAATCTGGGATCAGGGCATCACATTGGATGCCTCCCTGTCAGCATGGGAAGCTTCTTCTTCTGATCTGGCGGCTGGATTACAGGATTATAAAGAAGTTTTTTCCTATGCAGATTCAAAGGCTGCAGACTGGAACTGGACCATGCAGACAGAGGCATTTCATCAGGGGAATGCCGCTATGATGATGCTTTATCAGGCACATTTTTCAGATTATTTATATTCACTGGATTCTAAAATAAGTAAAAATATCGGCTTTGCCCCAATACCAGGCGGAATCTCGGTTGAAGGCGGCTGGCTGCTGGGCATTCATAAAGAAAGTAAAAAATATGAAGCCGCAGGACAATTTTTGCAGTGGCTTTTACAACCCGATATTGCCGCTGCTTTTAACCTGCTGGGCGGTACCCTGCCTGTAAAACAGATGTTTACTTCAAATGAAATGAAAGATTTATATCCCTGGCTGAAACAATCCCTGGATATTTTTTCTCAAAGCAGGCCCATGCTACAGTCTTTACAGGGCAATTCCAGGCAATGGGAATTTGAAAAAGCAGCCGGCAGTTGGATTCATGATTATATTGAAGGAAGACTGTCTGAGGAGGAGGCTTTGGCTCATATCTCCAAAGAATATTTGAAAGTCATGAATAATGACCACTAAACCGAAAGCCTGATATCTATAAAATTAAAAAAAGTGGTACGATTACAATCCGTTAGTAATCGTACCACTCTTCATTTACATCGTATTCTCGTATTAGTCCTTGATAACTTTACTTAATCAATATATTTGCCAGTAAAACTATAATCGGCAAGCTGATGACCGTTCTTTCCAAAAAGATAATAATCAATTCTTTTAATCCCATCGGCACCTTACTTTTAATGATGACCGCCCCAACCTCTGTCAGATAAATAATCTGTACCAGAGAGAGTACTCCTATGATAAACTTGGTTTTTACTGTCGTAATGGAACTTATCAACAATGCCGGGATAAACATGTCCACAAATCCTACCAAAGTGGCAGGCGCTGCCTGAAACGCATGCTCTACGCCCAACAACTGCAGATACCATCCCATTGGATATGAAATCCATTGGAAGATAGGCGTATACTCTACCAGAATCAGGCTGACCGTTCCCCAGGTAATGACAATTGGAATCAGATCAAAAAACATTCCGGTCAGTACTTTCATTCCGGAGCTTAATACCGTATGTACGCCAAATTCTTCAGCACGTTTGCAGCTTTGTTCCATCGCCCAGCCCAGGGTAGAAATATGGGATGGCACTTCTTCCTGTATCCGTTTTCCTGTTTTAGGATTGTACTCATCCGGTATCTTAGAAAGAGGGCCGATTCTGGTAAGTACAAAAGCCAGAAAGATTCCCACGATACAGATCACAAAGTAAAAACTTGGAAATACCTGGGTAATCTCCAGCGTCTCAGCAACTAACAGACAGAAGGGAACCGAAACCAGCGAGAAGTTTGTCATAATGACTGACGCTTCTCTTCCGGTATAATATCCGCCATTATACTGCTCACGAGTGAGAATCACCGCTGCATTTGATGCCCCGAACCAGGAAGCGATTAAATCCACAGAGGCCCTGCCCGGTACACGAAATAGGGGCCTTACCACAGGTTTTGCTATCACTCCCAGGAATTCCATAATCCCGCAATCAGTAAGAAAAGGCATAATAAAACTAAATGCCAGCACAATACATACCAGAGAACCAGCCAGACTCACCATATTTGCTCCGGTGTCTGCTGAAATAATAAGCTCAGGACCTACCTTGAATATAACCATTGCTGTGATTATCAGGCTTAGAATTTTTGTAACAAGATAAAAAGGTGTTACTTTAAATATTCTGGTCAATGCCTTATGATCCCGTATCCACCTGGGCTTCCATATAAAATCAACCGTAGAAACCACCGTGGTTGACAGCATCAGGATCAATACAAAATAGGGAAGGATTGCTGACAGCCAGGATTTAACAGCACTTTGCAGTTCCGAAATTCCTGTTGTAAAGGAATTGTCCTTTGGTATGGGAATCAAAAACATGCCAATGCCAAAAGCAGAGAACAGGACAAATTTTATAATATTTTTTGCATTTACATTTGATGTATTCATTTATTTTTTCCTTTCCATATGTGTTTGAAAAATGCGAAGTCAGGCGTGCTGAGGGCGGAAATGAATATCATACACGCTTTAACCTGCATCCGCATTTTGTCATTTATTCTCTGCGCTTAAATGCTCGACGTGCTGCATTCCCTCAAATATCATATCTTCAGACACCTGATACGGCATATGCTTAAGATCCGGTCCCTGTACAATTTCTTTTAATACCGCAGTCAATCCTCCACGGTCATTTTTAATTCCCATATCAGACAGCTTTACCGGCATGGACAGGTTCTTCAAAAAACGATACAGCCGTTTCATTTCTTCCAACTGTCCGTCCACCGCCAGTTGAACCAGTACGCCATAGGCAACTACATCCCCATGCAGGTTTTTTTCTTCAAACCCAGGCAGAATTGCCAGTCCGTAGAATACGGAATGAGCAATTGCACCGTTATAATCATCATGGACCATAAGCGATACCATACCGGTGCTTACTACATTTGCCAGGACAACCTGGGTTAGAGCACCGGTGACCTGATGTTTCCTGCAATCCTCCATTGCCTGCTGCCCGTAAGTTAATACCGGCTCATAACACAGATTGCTGATTTCCCTTCCCATATACGAACTGTGGCCAAGTTCATCTCCTCTTGCTGACAGGTGGCATTCAAAATGTTTGGCAATTGTGTCACCCATTCCTGCCCTCAGGTAGCAGTCCGGCGCTTCTGCAATAATCTGTGTATCAATAAAAGCATGGACCGCCGGCTTTTCAAAATAGTAGAAGCTCTCGAAAGAACCATCTTCACGGTAAACTACCGATAAAGCCGTTGCTGCCGCGCAGGTAGCCGCTATTGTGGGCAGTGTCACCACCGGTATCTGCAGGTCACATGCAACTCCTTTTGCAGTATCCAGCGCCTTACCGCCTCCCATACCCGCGATGAAGTCTGCTCCTAATTTTCCAATCTGTTCTGACAGCTCATGTATTCTGCTATAGGTACAGTCATTTCCAGCCTCTATACATGCGGCCATTACCAGATCCGACTCCTGTATAGACGCCATCAGCTTTTCTTTTCCTTTACTGAAAGCCGTCTTGCCGCCAATTAACACAAAACGCTTTCCCAGTTTCTGGCAAACCTTACCAAAAGACTGGTATGCATCTGCACCAATTGTATAATTTGTAAATGATACCGTATATTCTGACATTTTCTTTTCTCCTGAACGTGATTAGATGTAAGTTCCAAATACGCACCGGGGCGTATTTTATAATACAATTTCCTATTTTGCCTGGGTTTTCCCTTCTGTTATAAGGAGTTCCATTTTTCCCAGTCTGTGCAGAGCTTCTTTGAGGGTAGCTTTTTCCCTTGCAAAGTGCAGACGGATCAGATGATTCACATTTTCTTTGAAAAAACTGGAGCCTGGAACAGCTGCCACACCAACATTTTTAATCATCCATTCACAAAAATCCATATCGGTATATCCTGCAAACATTTCATTTTCCAGATACCTGGAGATATCAACCAGAACAAAGTAGGACCCCTGCGGAACGGTATGGGATATTCCCAGTTCATCCAGCCCTTTTAAGAAATATTCTTTCTTTTCGGTATACATTTGCTGCATATGTTCATAATACTCCGGACCGAAATTCAATCCTGCTGTGGCTGCTTCCTGTAGCGGAGCTGCCGCTCCCACTGTAAGGAAGTCATGGACTTTTTTCGCATTTTCGATTACCTCTTCTGGTCCAATCAGATATCCCAGCCTCCATCCGGTAATGGAGTAGGTCTTGGAAAGGGAGCTGCAGGTTATGGTTCTTTCATACATCCCCGGAAGACCAGCCATTGGCACATGCACATAAGGTTTGTAAATAATATGTTCATATACCTCATCGGTAATGATAAATGCATCGTATTTCTCAGCGAGCCTGCCTATAGTGAGCAGCTCATCTCTGGTAAACACTTTTCCGCATGGATTTGAGGGATTGCACACAATAATCGCCTTCACACCCTGCCTGAATGCATCTTCCAGAACCTTTTCATCAAAATGAAATTCCGGTGGAACCAGTGGAACATATATTGGCTCTGCTCCGGATAAAATAGCATCTGCACCATAATTTTCATAAAAAGGCGAGAATACAACTACCTTGTCACCCGGATTGCAGACAGTCATCATAGCAGCCATCATAGCTTCCGTACCGCCGCAGGTTACTACAATTTCCGTTTCCGGATGAATGGTCCGCCCGATTGCCTTTCCGTGTTTTCTGGCAAGCGCCTCTCTGAAATTTTCTGCTCCAAAGGTAATGGAATACTGGTGAGGTCCTTCCTTCGCAGCCTTCGCCAAAGCATCGGTGATCTCCTTTGGTGGATCAAAATCCGGAAATCCCTGAGAAAGGTTTATTGCATCATATTCATCACTGATTCTGGTCATTCTGCGGATCACAGAGTCTGTAAATGTACCTACGCGGTCGCTTAATTTGGGCATAATTGTTCTCCTTCATAATCGCTTATTTCACTTTTTCTATAACAAGTTTATATTTCACATCTCAATAGTTGACCTATTTCATTAGTAGATTTATAATAAGGTATACCGTAACGGTATAGTCAAGAGGAGATTGTATAATTATGCAAAAAAATTCAAATCCATGTATAAATACCGGGGCTTTTGCCAAATTATGCGGTACAAATAAACGAACACTGATCCACTATGAGGAAATCGGTCTGTTTTCACCGGTAAAAACAGATGCAAGGGGATACCGGTTTTATTCTGAGCAGCAATGCGATGTGTTTGCCGTCATAACGGCACTCAAGGAAATCGGAATGCCGCTAAAAGAGATCAAATCCTATCTGGACTCCCGCAATCCGGCAGGCCTGATGGAGCTTCTCACAGAACAACAGAAGAAAGTTTCCCAGGAAATCCGGCATCTGGAGCGGATCAGCCAGCTGATTCAGACGAAAATGGAACTGGTAACTTCCAGCCGGCAAATTGAACCGGGGAAAGTCATATTTATGGATTGTCCGGAAGAATATCTGATACTGAGCCGCCCAATTCACAGCAGCAGCCATGACCTTGTCATACAGACACTGTATGAACACCTGTCTTTCTGTTTTCAGAACCAGCTGAACGTGGGGCACCCCTTTGGTGCTATGATCGATAAGGAAAGCCTTTTGGGCAAGGCCTTTGATACTTATGCATATTTTTTCACTAAGGTACTTACAAAACCGTCTCTTCCACAACTGTTTCTTAAACCTGCGGGATTATATGCGGTTACTTATCTAAAAGGAAATTACTATAATGCTGACAGCGCCTATCAGCAGCTGCTGGATTTTATTGAAGAAAGCGGCTATGAGATCTGTGATTATTCCTATAAAGAAGGTATTATAGATGAAATCGCGGAAAAAAATGAAGCAGAATATATAACCAAGATTTCCATACAAATACACAAATCTACATATAGCTGTTACTCTAAAAAAATATAGGAAAGAAGGACTCCCCAATATGGAAAAAATTTTAATCGTTGAGGACGACAATGATATCAACCAGCTCTTATCAAAAATTCTTGAGAAGAAGGGCTACGAAACCACATCTGCCTATTCCGGTACCGAAGCCAGACTCTGCCTCTCATTAAGCAGCTATGATCTGGTTATTATAGATTTAATGCTTCCCGGAATCCCTGGTGAGGAGCTGCTTGAACATATAAGAGAAAAATCCAATGTACCCGTTATTGTACTCACAGCCAAAACCTCTTTAGATGACAAGGTCCACCTTTTAAAATCTGGTGCGGATGATTATATGACGAAGCCCTTTGCGAGAGATGAAATTCTTGCCCGGGTGGAAGCTCAGCTTCGAAGATACAAAACCTATTCTTTGCCTCCGGTTCATGAAACTGTCTATGTATACAAAGACCTTAAGATCGACGGCGATGCCAGAAGCGCTGTCATTGGGCAAATGCCGCTGCACCTTACCATATATGAATTCGATATCCTCCTGCTTCTTGTGAAAAACCCGTCCCGGGTATATTCCAAAAACGCACTCTACCAGGAAGTATGGCATGGAAATTATCTTGGAGAGGATAATACCATCAACGTCCATATCAGCAATATACGTTCTAAAATCGGGAAAATACGCGGTGACGAAGAGTATATTAAGACCGTATGGGGAATAGGCTTTAAGATGGCATAGGCCGTGTCTTAATATTCAACCTGCCTTCCTGAACATCTTTATGATTTCTTTAAGTTTGCTTAAGAGCTTATTTGATTTTAATCCTATATAATACAGATATCACTTTTGGAAAGGACAAATAATAATGAATGACAACCTGTTTACAGCCAGAGGGCTCTGTAAAAAATATGGGGATTTTACTGCACTGGCTCCAACGGATATGGCCATACAATCCGGTGATATCTATGGACTTGCAGGCAACAACGGTGCCGGTAAGACAACTCTGCTTAAACTGATAGCCGGGCAGACAGCGCCGACTTTTGGTAGTTTAAGCCTGTTTGGGAAAGATACTGCCAAAGAACTGAACATCGCCAGACACAATATGGGATGTATGATTGAGACGCCTGGATTTTTTCCTGATTTCACGGCATTACAGAATTTAGAATACTACCGCATACAGCGCGGCATTACCGGAAAGCAATATATGAAGGATGCTCTGGCTCTGGTTCATCTTGATGACTGCGGGAAGAAAAAGTTTAAAGACTTCTCTCTTGGCATGAAACAACGTCTGGGCCTTGCTCTGGCTCTTATGTGCCACCCTTCCTTTTTAATTCTGGATGAACCGATTAATGGATTAGACCCGGAAGGGATTGTAGAACTCCGCAATCTTTTGCTGCAGTTAAATCAGCAGCAGAAAATTACTATTTTAATTTCCAGCCATATCCTTTCTGAGCTTGAGAACCTGGTCACCCGGTATGGCTTTATTGAGAAAGGCGTTATGATTGAACAGATTTCGGCAAAGGAGCTGTCCAAAAAATGCCGTGTCTATCTGGAGATTTGTGTGGATAAACCGGATAAGGCATCGGCTCTGATTGAACAGCGTCTTAACTGTACAGATTATGATGTGCTTCCTGGCGGTATCATCCATCTGTTTGGGTGTATGGATCAGGGTTCCGCTCTGTCTTCCCTGCTGATCGGTAACCAGATTCAGCTTTTTTCCATGCAGACCCAGGGAATTGATCTGGAAAAATATTATCTGTCACTTATGGGAGGAATTACAAATGATTAACTATATCAGAAGTGAATTATACCGGGGAGTCCGTGAACGTTTTTTCTACGTATTTACCGCTGTTCTTTCTATTGTTTTTATTGGGCTTTGCTTGTTTACTCTGTCCATTAAGAATCTGGCTGGTACCGGTTTTCCCTACTCCAATACAGACTTTATCTTTATGAATGTAATCAGCGCTATGGTTCTGCCCATGGTTTTTACCTTCTTCATATCGAATCAAATTGTTGGCGAGGAGTCCAAAAACCACACACTGAAAAATTCCGTATCCTATGGGACTGGAAGGTTCTCCATTTATTTTGGAAAATTTATAACGGAGATTATTCTGTGTATGGCAATCACTCTGTTTTTATTTTTTGTCATCATTGGAGCTTCCTTTCTGACTATGGAAAACAGCGGAAACCAAAGCTTCTATGCCCTGATTCGGGCTATCATCGGCTCCATACCTCTTTGGATAGCAGGACTTGTTACGTTTCACTGTCTGTTTTTTCTATTTGATAGCAGCAGTACTATAATCGCTGTGTTTTGTATGATACACTTCGCACCTTATTATTTACTGAAAATTATTGGAAATGTTTACGAGTGGCCACGGGCCGTAGTCTCTGTCTTACCAATGGGAATCTTCAACGAATATGGGAAACAGCAGGATGCCTACCTCTTAAATATGGTCTGGGATACCCCGGCTGGAATGCTCCGGTGCTGGATAGTCGGTATTGTGTTTTCTCTGATATTCGGGTATATTGGTTATAAAGGTTTTCTAAAGAAAGAAGTAAAATAGAGGTTGATATAAGGAATGGAGGTTAAACATGTCTTTATTCTGCGTGATATCCGGGTTAACAGCCATCGTTTTTGCCATTCTTTACTTTTCCCTGCGCCATGGCATAAGAAATGCCAAAAAGCAGTTTCATAAGCTGAAAGATATGGCGGATACGAACCTTCGCATCCACCAGGCTGTCCCGAATAAGGATCTGGAGCATTTTCTTGTGGACATTAATTTGGAATTAGACGAAAAACAAAAGCTTCGAATTGGTTATGAAGCCAAAGAGCATAAGCTCCGCCAGGAAATCGCTAATATTTCCCACGATCTTCGGACACCCCTTACATCCATTATCGGATATCTGGAACTGATGGATGATGCGGATACCACCCCGGCAGAGCAGAAGCTCTATGTGGAAATCGTCCGTAAACGGGCAAAAGTACTTCAGTCTCTGATCACAAGCTTTTATGACCTGTCACTGATTGACTCAAAAGACTACCGGCTTAGCCCGAACCCCCTGAATATTTATGACACACTATGCGAAGTAGTACTGGCATTTTATGAAGATTTTGAGAAGAAACAGATAGAGGTTCAGATGAATCTGGAGGAAAATCTCCCTCTTTTGAATTTGGACCGCAATGCCCTTGTCCGCATTTTTACGAATCTTACGCAAAATGCTCTGAAGTATTCCAAATCCTGTATGAATGTTGATTTGAAATTATCGGACAACAGGATCCGCATTATTTTCTCTAATGATACAGACCTGATCTCAGTTGATGAAGCTCCCCGGGTATTTGACCGCACTTACGTATCAGACCGGGCGAGATCCCACACTAATACCGGGCTTGGTTTAAATATCGCCAGGGCCCTTGCACAAAAATCCGGCGGCACTATGTGCTCTTCATACCGGGAAGGACATTTTGAGATTGTAACAGAATTTGCGCTGAATAGCCAGACAGGCGGACAAATGATTTAATTAATGGTGATGATATGAAAAAAAGAGTAACCCGACTATGTATCCTTACAATCTGTTTCATACCCTTAGCCTGCGGGCAGCAATTTTCTGCTGCCTCTGTTTTAGCGTCTTCTTCCACCTTTGTTTCAGCAGCTTCTCCAGAGCACATATCAGTGGCTTCTCCTTCCTCTGCTTTAGCAGCCCGGCCTATCCTATCCGTACAGCCGCACCTGCACTTGCCAGTTTTAGCCGCTGCCCTGCCGGATGCCGGTACTGCCTCGCTGTCATTTCCCGGAATGAAGAACAACTCCCCCTGGTCCAAACTTCCAAGCCTCCGAACTCCTGAATCCAGTCTCTCCGACACGCCTGATACACAGGAGACGGAACAGCCGTCTTCAAAAGAGACCGAGGAGTCCACAGAAGAGCAGGTTCCAGTAATCCCTCATGGCACCCCTCTCAATGAAAGCGGCAGTGTGTCAGACCTGGATTATCCTTTTCAGAAAGAATACACAGACCAGATGCTGCTTCCATTTCAGGATCAATTGCTTGTAATCCAGCAGGATCATAATGCACTTAAACTCTATCTCTACGATCCTCTTACCAATAAAGCGCTCCATACAAATTCCATTACGGGGGCAATTCATCTTGATAAGCAGAATATTACCGTTTCCGAACAAGAACTCCGCTTATATGACAGTGCATCACAGGAGTTTATCTATCTAAACAGCCAGCTGACAGAAACACAGCGTATAAGTCTGCCTGAACCCTGTATACGCACCCCTCTGATTACAAAGGATAAGAAATTGATTTATTATTTTGCTACCGACGGATCCGGACTGAAGGAGCTTTCTACCGCTGACGGGGCATTGCGCACATTGAAAAGCGGTCTGACAGAAAATAATTTCTGTACTACGCAGCACCTGCTTTCCTCCGAAAAAATACTGGTGGTCAGCGGAACAGGAAATGAAGGGAATGCTTATGTCACAAATTTTATAGACATTTCATCCAACGAAATTCTTCGAAGCATTTCCGGCAGCATACAACTCACTTCCATTAATGATTCCTTTGGAGCCCTTTACCAGGACGGGTTAATGGAAGCACTCTATCAGATTTCGGGACGGACGCCGCAAATCCGGGAGCTTATACTGGATGACTCCCTTGCATATGGAAACCTTATCTTCGATCTGGATAATAAACTAGCTCTTACGTCTGTGCAAAATTCCATAGAAGAAACGTCCGGATACGGAACCTGTAGTCTCTACTATTACGACCTGAATACAGGAAAAAATACATATAGAACCTCCTTCTCCCTACAATCGGAAGAAGAATCCTTTGCAGGATCTCCTCAAGACTTGGTTTATCTGCCTTCTATTCATATGGCGGCTTTCCAGTTTAAACACAACTACTCACATATTGTTCTCTGGGATCTGAACCAAAGCACGGAACTCACCCGGAATACAACGGATTATTCCGCAAAATACTATTCTGCTGAACAGCCTGACCTAAAAGGAATCCAGGCATTGAAAGACCGCGCCCGGGTACTTGGGGATAAGTACGGCGTGAACATTTTCCTTGCCGATGAATGTAAAAGAGATTTTCCGGGATACCATGCAGAACCTGTTTATCAAACCCGTTTGTTGAAAGAAAGCCTGACGTTGTTAGAAAAAGCCCTGTCTTCCTATCCCGATGACTTTTTCAGGCAGTTGCATACACCAGAGACAGGAGAACTGGAAATCTATATTGCCGGTAATTTCAACACTGTGGGAAATGATAATCCGGACCATGCCAACGGTGTCTACTTTTATGAAGAAGGCAGCCAGTATCTTGTTCTGAATACCTCTAATTTCAGCAGTCTGGAAAGCACAATTTATCATGAGATCAGCCATGCCATAGATCGGTTTGCTAAAATTACGGCACCGAAATTAGGTCTGAATGACTATGACGATGATATATTCAATCAGCTGAATCCTTCCGGTTTCTCTTACGATTACAACTACCGGACAAATGAAGACCGGAAAAACCTTGACTTTACTGCTGCTTCAAAGAGTGATAACGTTTATTTTATTGATTATTACTCCAAGAGCTTCCCTTCAGAAGACCGGGCGCGGATTATGGAAAATGCGATGCATCCACAGGGCATTGATTATTTTCAATATCCGGCACTAAAAAGGAAGCTGGAATATATGAGCCGGTTTTTGAGGAATATTTTTGATACTGACAAGTGGGAGTCTGAAACCACATGGGAAAATGCCATAAAATAACCTGTGTTAGTTATTTTATGGCATTTTTATTTACACAAATCTCTGACAAACTTTCTTATTTAATCTTCACACGCTTAACCAGGCTGTATTTGCCGTACACTCTCTTGCCATTTGAATCCATTTTATATGCCCGTACCTTAACATAATAGCTGTCTTTTTTCAATTTGCCAATTGTCTTTGATGTCTGTTTGACATCTAATTTACGGGATTTTTTGAATTTCTTATTAGTTGCGTATACGATTTGATAGCCGGAAGCTTTGGTCGCTTTTTTGAAACTTACTTTTAATTTTCCTTTCTTTTTAGCGGTCAATTCCAGCTTCTCTACTTTTCCTGTTTTTACTTTGGACCATTTTGCATAGAGCGTTAGATTTCCCTTTGTTCCTTTTGAAATTCTGGTTATCTTCTTCTTATATTTCCTGTCCCTGTACCATCCTGAGAACTGATAGCCTTTTCTGCCCGGTTTTTTTAATGCCAGGGATTGGTCACTGGTATAAATGGATTGATTGGCTGGTGCATTCGTCCCCTTGTTTAATTTATATGTGATGTTGTATCCCACTTTCACGATGCATTTGTCATTAACTTTACTGCCGTCTTTTGCTGTTACGGTAATTATTGCTTCCCCTGCACCTTTTGCAGTAACCCTTCCTGTGCTGTCTACCACTGCCACTTTATTGTCGGACGAACTCCAGGTGACTGTTTTATCCCCTGCATTTCCAGGCAGCACACTTGCCGAAAGCTTCATACTGTCTTTTACCGCCAACGTAACTGATTTACGATTAAGTGTGATTTTATTGACTTTTATCGGTGACGGAATGACATCCTTTATCCATTTTGCATAGAGTGTGGTATCTGTCTTGATTCTGTCTGACTCAAAATTCCAGTCTGATGTCAATGAGGCATCTGTATACCAGCCCCCAAATGTATAGCCGTTTCGAACGGGATCAGCCGGCCGTGATATTTTATCATTTTCCAAAACCTTCTGATTCTCTACCTTACTCCCTCCATTTGATTCAAAGGCCACAGTATATTCCCTTACTGGTATCTGCTCATATACTGCCGACACCGTAATATCCCTGTCCACATTTTCTATGGTGTAACTATTGTTCTCCGGTTTGACCAAGTCTCCATTTACAGCGGCACTTTTCAGACGATAGCCTGCTTCCGGTGTAAAAGTGAAAGTTACACTGCTTCCCTGTTTTAATTTTGTCCCTTCTACGCTGGAGGTAATACTTCCATGTTCCGGCTGCTGAATGGTTTGATTAAACTCTGTGATTGGCTGTTCTTTGAATTCGGACAACATTTTCATATCTGCCCAATCAGCATGGTCATTCCAGTTATTTTCACCAGCCAGTGCTTTTAAAGTTATTCTGGATGCCCCTTTTATCTCCAGATCAATTTTTTTCATGGGAGACTTCTGCAGCATTACCCCACTGTCAAATTTCTTTTCTCCATCCACAAATATCTGGAATTGTACACTTCCATAATCTGCATGATACTGGGCATAGTCAATTCCTGCATAGCCCTCCAGCTTTTCATATTCCTTGCCTGATATGTTATATTCAATAACAGATTCTGCATGTGTTCCGATTCCTTTTTGGAAAACAACGGTATTTCCCTGATCATTTGCCAGCCTGAGTGCATTACCGGAAGATGATTTGTCCTTTTGTATCTCCCCATATCCAACAGTTGCCCCTGGTTCATAGGTGAGATCTGACAGATACTCCGCTTTTTTCAGGTTTATCACTTTCTCATCTGTGGTTTTTCCATCCCGTGCCGTCACTTTCACCGTTATCTGTGAATTTTGCCTGTATACGTTAAATTCTCCTCTAGCCGACTGGATTCCTTCCGCTTTCTGATCCCCGCATGCCAGCTCCACCTTAGCTCCATTGTCCTGGGCAATCGCCTTAACCTTTACGGTATCTCCCGAAATATATTCTGTTATGGCGTTTTCTCCTGCAAACGTTTCCACAACATTCTTCCCATCCAGCGAAATTTCCTCTGTCTTTACATTTTCTCTGTACGGAAGAATTGCCTTTAATCTGTAAATTGCCTTATTAATTCCATCTGGTGCCGTTACAATAATTTCAACCAGATTTTCACCCTTTTGCAGCTGGGAAGATACAGCCTCATTTCCCTGGGTTATTTCATTATTGATCACAATCTTTGTATCTGCTCCTGCATTTGGCACCGTACTCACTTGAAGTGCCGCTATACCCTCTTCCAGAGTGGTCAGGTATTGTAACCGATCTGTCTCAAACTCTTCCAGTGCTGTTCCATTAATTTGAATTCCGGCCAGGAGTGCTTTCGTATCTGCTTCGTAATTTACATGGACCATATGCTGTTTCATCGTAACACCGTCTTTTGCAGTTACCTGGATATAATAAGAATTTAATCCATTTGCAAATGATACCGGTACAGACCAGGTATCCCCATCCTTTTTTAAATCCAGTTCTTTGCGGTATTCCCCATCCAGCACTTTCACCTTTCCAATAATACTGTCATCTGCATTTATTACAAGGGTTGCGCTGCCCACGGACGCATCTGCATTCAGAAAGTAACTCTTATCCACAGGCTGTTGTTCTGTAAATCCTAATTCCTCCAATGAAATACGTTCGATCTGGGTGCTATTGTCCTGAATTAATCTTATGTGAATTACATATAGTTCCGTATCACTTCGCCTGACCGTATAGATATCGCCGTCTTCTATTGGGATTACGATATCATCTGAATTCTTTATTACTCCTTCTAAAAGGGTACCATTTCTGGTAATCTCTGTCATGCCAGCGCCGTTATGTACGGACTCATACGATAACTCAGCTTTTTTTAGTCCAGCCGGAATATTAATTGTAAATTCCTTCTGCTCCCCGCCCTTTTTATAAAGCTGCTGCCCGTTTATCTTTAAGGATTTTAATTCCGTAGTTCCTTCGCCTTCTCCAACTAATGTTTCCACGGATACCGGTTCCCCTGGAATCCCATACTGATCAACAGGATAAATTTGGCAGGTCAATACACCAGCCTGTTCTGCCTCAATAGATGGTTCAGACGTGATAACCGTTTTACCACTGCCGGTATAATTCCATCGATAAAGCGATTCTCCCTCATTGTCTCCGTCTGGATCTTCAAAATCGTAGCTGATCCTGACTGTATCACCAATTTGATAGCTTTGTTCAAGAAATGACGCATTTACTGCGGCTGGACTTTGATTAACACCCCCGGTTAAGGGTACCGGCTCTAATGCCTCCACTTCTTCATAAGAAAGTGACGCATCCCCTGCTTTGAGTCCGGAGAAAGTAATTGTTTTTCCTCTGTCATTGGTCTCCCACCCTGCAAATCCGACTTTAAATGAATCACTCAGAGGTACTTCTGTGATATCCGTTACATGCTGCCATGTTCCATCTTCCAGCCTGTAATCCAGAGAAATTCCTGACTCTGTTTTTGTAAATCCCAGATACACAGTAGAAACGTCATTTTCAGATGCATTTCCTCCCGTTTCAACAGCCGTCCCATTATTCTCAACTACAGAGGCTATGCCATCATAATGAGACTTCTTTCCGATAGTTACATAATTATCGTCGTCCTGATACAGGATAAAAGAACCGGTATCCCACTGTCCCCCTTCTTTTACAGGAAGATTATCTGCCTTTACAACAGTCCGCATATGCTCTTTGTTAATGGATTCTGGTATATCATATAAAAATAAATTCTTTACATTATTGCTGTCTGTGACCTGGTACAGATCCCCTGCCTGCAGATCGATTGTTACGCCGTCTTGAGTCAGCGTATAGTTATTTTTATCTTCTCTAATAATAGAAAACTGCTTATTCAGGGTATCTGGATTTTGCAGCACAATAATTACTGCTTTTCTTGCTCTGCTATTTCCAGCCAAAGCATTGACCCAGATAATACCGCTTTTATGGGCTGTTAATAAACCATTTTCATCAATTGAGGCCGTATCCGATTCTTCATCTGTCTTTAAATCCGTCACAGACCAGGTAATTGCCACTTCCTTGTCCGTGTCTGCATGAAATTGATATATCCTGTTTTCACCATCCAGGTTGTCCTCATTCAAAAGGAGATTATCTTCTCCCTCAATAGTTATGGATACATCATCCGGCGATGTGCCGTTTCCAGCCGTCAGTTCCAGTGAATTTGACTTTATTATGGTTCCGTTCCATTCGTAATAGGCAAATATCTGAGAACTGCCATTGGCTTTCCCAGTTATCGTTCCATTATCATCTACAGATATAATATCAGGATTTGTACTGGCATAGTGAATATTTCCAACCGGATCAGCCGCCGGCTGGTTCCTGTCTGTCACCATTTTAATCTCTTTATCCCGAATTATCAGATTCTCATCCGACATTCCAGGATGCTTTACTGCATACAGCTTTAAGCCATCATCGTACGTATTTCCTTCTATCAGTACATTCTTACATTTTGTGAACTCATATACATTGTCCTGGGCTCTTTCATGCTTATCCCCGGAAGAGGTCATAATTATTTTCTCTGTTTCACCCAGGTTTACTGAATTTTGAGGCGATTCAATCTGAATTTGGATCTTGGGATCTGTTCTCAGAATTTTATTATTCCGGATGGTCAGGTTCTCTACGCTCTCCGCTTTTACTACCGTATCGGTATCCATATGGAACGTATTACCCTCAATATTAATGTTTTTATGGATCGGATTATTCTCAGACGGCAGCCCTCCGCCTTTGGTAACCGGGTGGAAATAAATTGCCGGAGCATATTCCCATGAGGTTCTTCCGATATTTTTAATGTAGAACGTATTATTCCGGATGGTCATGTTCCGGATTGGTCCGGATTCGTACCATTCATTTGAATCATTGGATAAGTAAATGGTTGCCATGGACATATTTAAAAAAGTATTATCTTCAATTAAGACAGGGTTTCTAGTGGTACATAATATTCCTCTGGTTGGCACATTCTTAAAGGTGCATCCCTTAACAGTTACTGCCGGAGCATAAGTGACATTTTCTGCAACGAACTTAGGCTGTCCCCCAATCTGCCCGGATAAGTCTGTAGGAAGCGCCTCCTCAAATTGAATAACCATAGTCCTTAGATCGTTACCATTTTCCCCGGGATTGGATACCACTTCGGAAACAGTGTACAAAGTCTCGTCATCCACAGATTCTAATGTATCTCTGGTAAAGAAGGCAACCTTGTCACCTGCATGGTACTGTGGAAATCCACCTTGCTGGGTATGGATATATTTTAGCAAAAGCGTATGGTCATCTATCCTCTGATCGACTCTGGTAAAGGTTCCATGCAGGTTAATCGGATCATCATGAGAGTTAGAGAAATTACAATTTTCAATGTTTATCTCTCCCGCCGCCCCGGATGCATGGATAATATCGGCATAGCTTACCGTATAGTGACCGGATCTTTCTCTTGGCATAAAGTTACATTCTCTGTAAGTAACGTCTGTGGTCATCTGCAATAGCCACCCAAAACCATGCATAAAATGTACATCTACATTCTGAACCAGCACATTTTTACTTTCCCAGGTCAGTGCTCCTGCCGTTTCACGATAAGCGCTGCTTGCCAGTTCTAAAATCATCCCCATCTTCTGCATGGCAGGTCTTCCTGACTGATAAGTGATTCTTACTTTTGTATCACTTAACCGGGTTATCCCCGATACGTTGCTAAATGGTGAGTCAGAAGTAAAATATGCCCTCGTCATTTCTTCTTCTGGCTGATGGGCAACAATAGAATATGCATTGTGGATTCCAGTTTCTTTCCAGTAATACTCTCCGGTATATGGACTTGGCTCACTCTGCCATTCAAGGGTATTTCCTTTAATTTCAAACGGGAAACATGAGGGAATAAAGAAATCGGTATACTGTCTGCCATCTTCCGTCCCCATCTCTGTTATAGTCATTTCCGAAACTGTGGGTACAGCAAAATCCCATGAAAAATTCTGCAGCGTAACATTTTCAGAATCTACTACTGCAAGCGCCATCATGTTCCCATGCATCATAAATAAGGAATCATTTCCCTCGACTGTTAAGTTCTCATGGCCGTCAATTAATATGCCAATTGTCTTTTGAGGGCTTTGAATACTGTTTGTATTAGAAGTGTGATATTCTCTAACCTGAGCTTTATCTTTATATATGTGGTATTCACCTTTCGGAAAATACAGCGTCACGGAGTTCCCGTTTTTTTCCATTTCCTTAGCTGCCTGCAATGCATCCCAGACCGCCTGCGCACTATCCTTTACTCCGGTTGGGTCTGCCCCATATTCCGTTACATCAACTACATTTTCTTCTCCGGTTTCCACTAAACTCTTTTCTCTCGCTGCTGCGCTTAACGAAGGCAGCAGCATACTGACAACTAATAAGACTGCAATAAAAATGTTTACCTGTTCTTTTCTCCTATTCATCGACACCCTCCTTTAATTAATATATGATAAATTAATTATATCTAGGGCTTGTACGTAATTACATACAATATTCATAGGAGATTATTAGAATTTATTAACTATACTTATCATAGTATTCTTGTGCCGATTCAGAATCCAGATTAAAACGGCTTTGCAGCTTTTCTATGATACGCTCATCCTGGATTCCCTCCTCAATGTTATCCAGGATAAATAATTTTATGCCTTTATCTATTCCTGCTTCCATCCCTTCCTTTTTTGCCATATATATAAGATGGTTATAATCACGAATTGCCTTTTCTCTGGATTCATATTCTATTCTTTTCCGATCATCTGCACTGATATTTTTTAAAATCTGATAAGCTTCATTTATGTACTCGTTTTTCTCTGCCATTTCCCTGAAATCCTCCTCCCGTTTTCCGTTCAGAAATTTCGCCCATTGAAGCAATTTATTTTCCGATTCCTGATAATTTCCTAATTTAGGAAGCTCCAGTACATGAAATTCCAGTTTATCGGAATACAAACTCCCTCTCTTATCTTCCCGCAAATGAAAACAGGAATACCATTCATCGGTATCCTTAAGAAATGCAAAGTCCAGAATACTTATCTGGATGCATTTCACAAGAACATCATAATTATCTCCGCTTACAATCTGATCCGTATACATCTTGCAGGTATAAAACAGAGTTCGTTCCTCCCAGCACTGAAAAGGCAGAACCTGCATTTCCAGATCAATCTGAGTAGCATCATGCATCAAAACCCTTACGTCCAGAATTCCTAGCTTTTCCGCTTCACTTTCCTTTCGAAGGCTAGTATTCAGCAATACCGTTTCCTGAATTTCCCTGGGATCGAGGTTCAAAAAAGCTGCAATTAAACCCTTTCTAGCCTTCTCACTGCACATCAGCTCTTTAAAGCAAAAGTCCACTGTGGGGAGCATGATAAATGATTCCGATTTTTCATCTTTTATTTGTATATTAGTTTCCTGGGGCGAATTTTTCATTGTTAGTCCTCCTCTTACTGAAAGGCAGTATTCCTTGCAGCGTAAGAAGGTTTAGATTTATTATAGCGACTTACTGCAAGCATATCAACGCCTTATATTAAATTGTTATCTTAAATGGAATATATCTGGCGGAACCGCCAGTGTTTAGAATGTTTTATATCAGCATATTATCATACTCTATTTATAAATGCAACTTATTTTTTAAATTTGTTACATAATATTAAATTAATTTTGTTAATAAAAGGCTTTGTGAAAAAAATAGAGTGTAATAAATTTTAATTTGTCCGAATAACATCTTCGAAAAACATTCCAAAACCCGCCCTCCTGCATATAAATAATGGTAAGGTAATTTATTAGGAGGTTCATTATGTATATTCTTCTTTATCTGCTATATACAATAGTGGCCGTTTGCCTGGTACTGATTTATTACAGACGAAGGCAAATGATAAAAAAGGTATCTGCACTTACAGACTACGAAAAAAAGGTACTGCTCAGCCGGTGTGTCAACCCCTTTGGGCTGGTGTGGAATTCTGACAAACATATTTTTACCACAGCTCCCAATGTCTGGAATCAAAATAGCGGATATATGGGGCTGTTTGATGAAAAAGCAACACATTACCATATTCTTTTCGACTGTGAACCTGTCTATTTCGAATACCAGGGAAGAACCTGGATGCTCGAACTCTGGAAAGGGCAGTATGGAATCCATACGGGTGCAGAAATAGGAGTCTATGCAGCAGACCATCTTGTATCGCCTGTATTTCTGAATGAGATACATTTCGAAAATGTCCCTCAAAGTGAAATGCTGCAATTTTCCTTCCGGCTCTTACAGGGCAGGGAAACCCTCTTCACTGTGTCCGCCATGCAACGAAGGCTGTCCGGCTTTCTTACCGGCAATCTCTCCAGTCCCGACTCCCTTAGAATGCAGGTATCCATTACATTTCCCAACACCGGCATGATGGACGCCTTTGTTGACAGCCTGTTAATCCTGGGTTATCAGTTAAGCGATCTGTCCCTGTACCAGCTGACCGTGGCTTTTTGTTTTACCACCCCGAAAAAGTTACCAAAAAAAGTTACGGGTTCTTTAGGCGCATGCATGAAGATTCTTTCCAGAAAATATTGGCTTACTGTCACAAACCGGATATACATGAAATCCTTCCTGCTGCTGACCCGGCCTTTTGAGGATACCCAGGACCGGCTTATCTATCTGCAGTTCTATTTGCCGCCCCTCTATCATAAAATCGTCTGCATGGGAATCTCCGGCAAACGTTTCGGGATGTCATGAGCTACTATACACGTCTTAGTAAGGCGTTTGAAGATGCGCTGCATCTGCCCCTTACACCTGATTCGAAATATATTCTGATGAGTGACTGCCACCGGGGCAACGGCACCTCTACAGATAATTTCCTAAAAAACCAGAATTTATTTTTTGCAGCACTTCAGTATTATTATATGAATAATTATACTTACATTGAGCTGGGCGACGGCGATGAACTCTGGGAAAACCGATCTATGACCCAGATTATAAACATACACAGCAATACCTTTTGGCTGATGTCTAAGTTCTATGAGGAAAACCGCCTCTATCTGATTTACGGCAACCATGACATTATGAAGAGTTTTCCGGGGTATACCAAGCGCAACTGTACCGTATATTACTGTCCGGAGTCCAGAAACTATACGCCGTTACTCCCCGGTATAAAGTTTTATGAGGGGCTGATTCTGGATGTGATACCCGGTATCCATGACGTCTACCTCGCCCATGGGCATCAAGCCGATTTTTTCAATACCAAGCTCTGGCATCTGTCCCGTTTTCTGGTGCGTTATCTATGGCGTCCACTGGAGTACATCGGCATTCTGGATCCTACAAGCGCAGCAAAAAATAATATCCGGAAACGGAAAATAGAACAAAATCTAAGTACCTGGGCAAAGAATGAAGGCCACATCCTGATTACCGGCCATACCCACCGCCCGATGCTGGCTGATGTATCAGAGACACCTTTCTTTAACACCGGCAGCTGCGTTCATCCCAGGTGCATAACGGGAATCGAAATCGAGAAACACTGTTTTACCCTGGTTAAATGGACCTACTGTACCCGGAAAGACTTTACCGTTGCAATCTGCCGGGAGGTTCTGGCTGGTCCTATCTGCATTAATGAGTATTAATGCCAGGCAGAAACTGCATAACATTGCCGTTAAATTCCAGACTACTGTATTCTAAAATGCACCTGACTACACCGCAGCCAACATATTTAGCATTTAATTCAGTAGTTTGGATTGCACACGGCGTAACATCCTTTATTGCTTTTTATCACTAAAGATTATATAATATTACATAGCAAATGCGGAAAGGGGTTCCCCATGAAAAACACTTCGTGTATCCTAAAATCTTTGTTATTTTTATGCCTGCTTTTATGCTGCTTTACCCTTTTTTCCCAATCAGTGCGCGCTTCCCAAAAAATTCGTATCGGATATTATGAAGATGGTGATTACATGAGCCGTAACAGCAGTGGGAATTATGAGGGATTTAACTTTGAGTATCTTCAGCAAATAGCAAAATATACCGGCTGGGACTATGAAATCATAGATGCTAAAAGCTTTACTTCTGCATTTGACATGTTAATTTCTGGTGAAATTGATCTGCTTCCCGGTTTATATTATACAGACGAACGCGCCAAGGATATTCTATTTCCTGACAGTTCCATGTGCAACATTTACACCACACTGAACTTACGCTGTGATGACACCCGATATGACTATGAGGATTTTTCCTCTTATAAAGGGATGAAGGTTGGCGTCATCCGGGACAGTATAGATGCTGAAAATTTTGAATCCTATTGTGCAACGAATCAGATAGAGGCTGACATTTTTCCCTATGTGGAAACCCAGGATCTATTGGATGCTCTGGACGACCATACTTTAGATGCCATCGCGATCACACATCTCGGAAAAAACAGTACCTACCGCAGCATTGCCCAGTTTTCCCCCCAGCCGATCTATCTGGCTGTTTCCAAAAACAGATCAGATCTGCTGACGCAATTAAATTCCACATTAAACCGGATTAAATTGAGAGATCCCTATTACGATATAAAACTATATGAAAAATATTTTTCTGTCAGTACGGCACAAGAACCTGTCTTTACCCAGTCGGAGAAGGAATTTATCCAGGAAACCACTCCAATTAATGTAGTTTACAGCTCCAACCGTACTCCCCTTAGTTATTTTGACCCTGTAACGGACAAGTTCTCCGGTGTAGTGGCAGACCTGTTCACGATGATCAGCGATTCAACAGGACTGCTCTTTAACTATATCCCCCAGGATAACTATACGGATATGGTTGATGCTGTAAAAAACGGTTCTGCCGGGATTATTGCCTCAGTTACAAATGATTACCTGTGGTCAGCACAGAACCAGCTTTCAACGACTGCCTATTTTCTTCGGGCTCCTGTAGCAATGATCAGCTCAAACCGCCAGACGTCATCCCCTGTACTGGCTTTGACTGACGGATCATATCTCTCCGAAACTATTGCGGGAGATAACCAGGATAAAAAAATACTCTATTTTGCCTCTGAGGAAGAATGCTTTGAAGCATTAGCCAGAGGAGATGCAGATATTACGTATTCAAATACCTACATTGCAGAGCACCTTTTAGCTGACGCCAGGTATGAGCTTTTTTCTATTGTTACGATGACAAATTACTCGGATGAGATCAGCATTGGGATATCCAGTTCTTCCGATCCCAGATTGTTCTCTATACTGGATAAAGTTTTACAATATACATCCAATGACTCAATTAATGAGCTGGTACTGAAAAACAGCTTAAATTCCCATTCCATTACCTGGCGGGACCTGCTCTATCAATATCCGCTGCAGACAATCGTTATCGTTGTTTTAATTTTTATACTTGTGATCAGCGTATTTAGTTATATTCTGATTACTAAATCCAGAAATCACCGGCAAATTGAAAAGATTATGTATTTAGATGGTCTGACTAATATCTGGAACCTGAATAAATTCCGCCTGGAGGCGGCTCAGATATTAAATACTCCCGACAGCCGGTCTTATGCATTCATTTATACCGATATTAACCAGTTTAAGACCATTAATGATACCTTCGGTTTTGCTGAAGGCGACCAGCTTCTGTGTAACTTTGCCAATATTCTGCGTAAAAATATACAGGAAGGAGAGTGTTGTGCCCGGGTCTCCGCAGACCAGTTTGTGCTGATGCTGAACTATGAGGGCTGGGAACAGCTGACTAACCGGACAAAAGCCATTGACCAGCAGATGAATCAGATTCTGGTTGAAACAAATAAAACCTACCGGCTGATTATTATCTTCGGTGTTTATCTCACTCAGGATACCGGTCCCCAGGATGTATCCCAGATGCTGGATCTGGCAAATTATGCTAGAAGAAGTGCAAAGATCACCCATAAGAGCCTGACGATCAAGTATGACGAAAATATGCGCCAGGATGAACTGAACCAGCGTAAGCTTGCAAATGTGATGCATGCCGCTTTGGAAAAGAATGAATTTATACCGTATTTCCAGCCTAAATACAACATGGCTGACCACTCCATTATCGGAAGCGAAGCATTAGTACGCTGGGTTGACGGCAAAAATGAAATAAAGTATCCCGGGTCATTCATTCCTTTCTTTGAAAAAAATGGTTTTGTCGTAGAAATAGATTTATGCATTTACACAAATGTATGCCGGATCATCCGTTCCTGGATCGACCGGGGGCTGGATGTTACGCCGGTATCCTGTAATTTCTCCAGACTCCATTTCAGAAATGAAGATTTCCCTCAGACCCTTTGCCGGATAGCAGACCAGTATCAGGTTCCTCATGAATATCTGGAACTGGAAATCACGGAAAGCGTCGTTATGGAAGATAAAGAAAGAGTTCTGGATTATCTGGACCGCTTGAAAAAGCTTCATTTTCTAATCTCTATTGATGATTTTGGTTCCGGCTACTCATCCCTTGGCATGCTGCAGTATCTTACTGTGGATGTTATTAAGCTGGACCGCAGTTTTCTCCAGGAGGGGATTGCCGAAAGGCGTATGCGCACCATCATAGAGGGAATTATAAATGTAATACATGGATTGAATATCTCGATCATTTGTGAAGGCGTGGAAAATAAAGAACAGGCTAACATGCTGATTAGCATGGGCTGCCACCGGGCACAGGGATTCTATTATGCCAGACCAATGCCCCTGGAAGAATTTGAAGATCTGATCAAATAGCTTTATAGCTTAGATTGAAGACAATCGGGTAGGAGGCGGTGACGAACCGCCGTCCTCTCACAGCACCGGGCATACCGCTCGGTTTACGGCGGTAAGAACGTGTGCCAGCAGGGCGCACTACAGAAAAAAGGAGAGCATTTCCCTTGGGAACGCCCTCCTTTTTTCACCCCTTAACTGCTCCGGCTGTCATACCTTCGATAACAGTTTTATTTAAAATCATATACAGAACCAGCATGGGCAGAACACTCATGGATACGGAAGCAAATATAGCTCCCCAGTTCTTTGCCCCGAACTCATTCTGGAAATACAATAGTCCGGTCTGAATTGTTTTTAGTTTCGTGTCACTGATAAATGTCATAGAGAAAATCAAATCATTCCATTTATAGAAGAATTGCAGTACTAATACCGTTACCGCAGCATTTTTCATAAGGGGAACAACAATGTGCCACATCATGCTGAAAATGCCGCATCCGTCAATTACGGACGCCTCCAGGATGTCATTAGACAAGGACTTCATATATCCGGTCACCAGGAACACGGAAAGGGACAGTCCAAAGGCTATGTATGTCAGAATCAGACACAACCTGGTATTCACAAGCCCCATCTTGTTATAAATCTGAAATAACGGGATTAGTGCAGTAGCCACAGGAACCATGATTCCCAGCAAGAAGAATTTTTCAAAGAACCCTCTCAGCTTCCATTCCATCTTTGTTACGGCAAATCCGATTGTCATACTGAAGACCACGATAAACACCAGTGAAACCAATGTGTTAATTAAACTGTTTTTGAAGAAAAGCCCCATGTTTCCCCGGGTCCAGGCATCAATAAAGTTTTGGAAATACAGACCGTCAGGTAAAGCATATGCTGCTTTTGTAACAAATTCTGCCGGTTTTTTCAGCGCCGCCGTCAACATCCAGAAGATGGGATACACTTCGATAATCACCAGGATAAAGATAAAGATTTTAATTAATACAGATTTTGTTATTTTTTTTGCTTTATATCCGTTCATATCCGTTCCTCCTATCCCTGTCTGTCAAATTTCTTAATAATAGTTGTTCCAATAATACAGATAATGAAGATTACAATTGCAATAGTGCTGCCGTATCCGACCTTTCCAAATCCAAAGGACGCATTATACATATACATAGAAAGTGAGGTCGTAGCATTTCCAGGTCCGCCTCCGGTGAGTGCCATTGCGGATTCAAACATTTTCACCGTACCGGAGAAGCTGAATACCAGGCAGGTGATAGTTACCGGGCGCAGAAGCGGCATAAGAATGCTTTTAAATAAATTCCAAGCGTTGCAGCCGTCAATCTTGGCAGCTTCCATGACGTCATCCGGGATATCCAGAAGTGCTCCATAGAAAATAACTGCATAGAATCCCATGGAAACCCAGACATCCATGACACTTAATGCCTTCAGTGCCGTACTTGCCTGACCAATCCAGGGCTGCACCCAGTCCTGAAGACCGATATTAGCCAGAATACTGTTTAATAAACCATAGTTTGGCTGGATCTCATAGATTTTGGCAAATAATTGTCCTACGGCTACCGTTGGAAGAACTACCGGAAAGAAGATCAGGGTCCGGATTACATTTTTAAACCGCTTTAACCAGAATTTAAATACCAGCGCCATACACAGTCCAAGTGCAACCTGTCCAAGCATAACCATGCCGATATACTTTAAGTTTACTACCAGGGCATCTTTAAAACGTGCATCAATAAACAATTTTTCATAATTTTTCAAACCAGAGAAACTCCAGTTCAGTCCTGGTGTGCCATCATAAAATGAATATACGAATGACCAGATAACCGGAACGAATACCAGCCCTACATATAAGATCAGGCCAGGTATTACAAATAAAGCAATTGCTTTTTTATTTCCTAATACTTTATTCATACTTGCCTCCATTTGCATATTGTAAATCTGCATATCGTAAGCAAGCTTGCGATACTGCCTTAATAAATACGTCTTTTGTCTGCATTTTGGGTATAAAAAGAGCGGCAGGCCTACTTGCTATTCTTCTTATTTGCTCAAATCATATGCATCCTGAATGGACTGCATATATTCATCCGGTGTCATTTCACCGTTGGCAAGTGTCTGAACGTTATCCTGTGCTGCAGTCTTAGTCTCATTGTTCATCATTGCCTCGAACCAGGTTGCTGCATTCGTTACGGAATCAATGGTATCTACGACTACCTGATTGATTGGGCTTAACTCACCTTCAACCGTATATTTATAACCTTTAACAGATCCCATTTCTTTCATTGCATAATCGCCTGCATGTTCTACGAAATATTTTAACCAGTCAGCTGTGGCATCGTCGTACTTATCCTTGGAAAGTGCCAGGATGTTGCCGCAGTTCATAGGAACCTCTGTTGCAGGGCTTACGGATTCGTCTACTACCGGAATGCTGAAGTATCCGATGCCGTCTTCTCCTGCTGGGTTATTTTCACTTGTAATATCTTCTGTAAACCAGCTTCCGTTGTAGCACATCCCTGACTCACCAGCCAGCATCATATTTCCTGCTGTAGTCTGGTCAACAGTTGTAACACCTTCACCAAAATAACCCTTGGAAGCCATATCGGATACCTGCTTTGCTGCCTCTACAAATTTAGGATCCGTGAAGGAAAGTTCTCCTGATGTAGCTTTTGTCAGTGCATCCACACCCATGGTACGGATCACATATGCATTCACCAGACGGCTTAACGGCCACTTTTCAGATCCGCCGATTGACATTGGCTGAACGCCTTTTTCTTTTAATGTGTCACATACTTTTAATAAATCATCCCAGGTCTTTGGAACTTCCACGCCTGCGTCTTCAAATACTTTCTTATTGTACCAGAATCCCTCGATATTCAATCCCAGCGGAAGGTCGTAAATACTGTCGGTATTGGAAAGTCCTTTTAACAGCGTAACTGCACCTTCCTCAATCTGATCAGACACGCCCAGTTTTTCCAGCTGCTCTGAAATATTGACAACTTTATCTGCGCCAATGAGCTCTGTAAGCGGCTGTCCGGCAACATAAGCAAAAGCATCCGGAAGGTCATTGGAAGCAACTAAGGTAGCAACCTTCGTAGTCAGGTCATTTGCGGAAACCAGTTCAAATTCAAATTCAAAGCCCGGATTGACTTCCTCCTGGTACTGTTTTGTCAGGTTATATAATAATTTACCTTCTTTTGTATCTTCCGCCCAAATAGATAAAATCTTAAATTTCTTAGCAGGTTTGTCAGAATCTGCAGATGCCGTATTATTTCCGTCCTCGTTCTTATCCGCTGCCGCATCTGATTCTGCCTTTGTATCAGCAGAAGAATCTGCTGTCGTTCCTGCCTGTGTATCTTTGCCGGTCTCACCGGAAGAAGAACCACATCCCGCTAAAGCTCCCATTACCATTGCCGCCGATAGAATCGCTGCAAGTATACGTTTTTTCATTCTATTTCCCTCCATAAATCCTTTATTTTATATTTAAGAATGCTGTACTGTTTTTCGAAAAACTTGTTATATATACATCATATCAGCTTTTAAAAATAATTATAGTCACTAATTTTTTATAAAATGTTAGGATTTTTTAGGAAATCTGAAATTTTCTGACAGCTAAGCGAAGCACAAGCCGGCATAAATACGCCGGCTTGTGGATCTGCTCAATTATTTAATTCTTACACTGCTCTTCTGTCCTCTGTTTTTAAATATTTTTTTATACTCATTTACTTTCGTCCCTGGAACCCGGATCACTGCCCTGGGCGATATTTTCTTCAGGCAATTGCTGTAGGCTTTCTCCAATACCTTTGACTTTACTTTGATGCTGGTAAGCTTACTGTCTCCGTAAAATGCCTGTTTCCCAATTGCGGTTACATTTGCACCAAGGATAACCTTCTCCAGGTTTTTGTAATTCTTAAATGATTTAGGTCCAATTTTTGTAACCTTGCATTTTACTCCTCTTAAGGTTACTGAAGATGGTACCGTTACCTTCTTAACTGACCTGCTGGAAGCCCCGGCTACCATTACGGCTGCTTTTCCTGCCGTTGGATTGGTAACTTTATATTTCAGCCCCTTGTAAGTCAGGATCTGGCCCTTTTTCAGTGCAGGTGTCACAGGCTTTGGAGCCTCTTCCGGTTTCACTTCCAGACTGGCTGCCGCTGACATCAGCCCTGCTGCTGCCTGGTCAATCTGATCCTGTACCGCATTTGGATTATTTAAAACTTCTGCTGCCACAGCCAATGCATCTCTCAGGTCTTTTGCACTGCTGTCCGTATACTTTCCGGTGGCAAGTCCGGAATATACCTGATAGAGTACCTTCAGCGTTGTGGTATCTGTTGTAATAACCGTCTTCTCTGTTAATCCTGCTGCTGCTTTTGCCAGGTCTGCCGCCGCCTGGTCAACTGCTGCCTGATCTGCTTCTTTATTATTCAGAACCTCTTTGGCACCTTTTAGTGCTGCAAGGAATGCATCGGCGCTCTCTTTCGTATATTTTCCGGTATCAACTCCTGTATATGCATCACAGAGTACTTTCAATAATGAGAAGTCTGCCGTTATTTCCGGCTGTTCAGGGTCTTCCGGCAATTCTTGAAGTGCAGTTGCGGATGACAGAAGGCTTGCTATTGCATTATCAACCTCTTCCTGTGTTGCATCTTCTTTTTCGATCACGCCAGACAGGCTGTCCAATGCTTCCGTAAATACGGCTGCACTTTCCTGGGTATATCCGGACAGGTCCAGATCTTTGTAAGCATTGTACAATGCCTTTGCTAACGCTTTATCGGTCTGCGGGTCTGTTTCTTTCTTCTGAAGTCCTGCGAGGGCTACCATTAAGCCTGATTCCGCTTCAGCCGCTTCCACTTTTGTAGCATTCTCTTTATCAAGGATTTCCGATGCATGAACCAGTGCATTTTTCAAGGCTGCTGCACTGTCTTCTGTGTAAATGCCCATATCCATCCGGGAAACAGCATTGTATAAGGATTGCAGCTGTGTCAGATCAGCCAGAATACTTTCCAGTTTTGAAATGGCTTCCTCAAGCTTATTAATCTGCTCTTCAATTGCATCCTGGTCTGCATTTTCATCTTCCAATACAGCTTTTGCCTCTTCTATCGCTGCTTTTAATACGGCATAGCTTTCCTCTGTGTATCCATCGGGAATATAAGCTTCTGCCGTTTCCAGTGCTGTCTCAAGCGCTGTCTTATCTGCAATTTTACGGAATGTCACCGATACCGTATGATCCTTCTGAACATTCGGGATCAGTATGGTATTGCCATCTACGGAATGGCCTCCTGTTGACTCTATCTGATCCAGCATATAACCTTCATCCGGTACCGCACGCAGAAGAGCATCATCATGAAGCTTCACTTCCTGGATCTTCGGTTCTATTTTTCCATGTTCTCCGGCGATACCTTCAACGGTTGCCGTAGTTGCTTCTACCGGTTCTTTCTCTGCAATGGCTGACACAACTGCATAGTCAATCCGGCTGACACCGCTTTTTACGGTAATCCGAAGCTTGTGGTCTGCATTTTCGTCACTGGCATGAATCTTCAGAACAGGAAGTCCAAAGTTTACATTTCCATTATCATTGTCCACATCGTAGCTTGCTTGGACCGGTTCCCCGTTCAGGGTAATAACTGCTTCTCCCCAGGGAATCGTGTCATTTCCTCCAAATATATTTCGAAGCTTCTTCGGAGCATAAACTGTCACATCCGTACCATAGAATGGGATTTCATAGTATGCCCCCTCTTTACTGCTGGAAGTCCAGCCGGTATTGGTGGAATCTGTCTGGGTAAACTGTGCCCATCCTGCTGCTCTTTTATCCGGCTCTTCGTTTGCTGTGGTGGCCACTGCCTCGGGGTTGTAAATGATCTTATCTGACTTGTCGTTGATATAGGTCATAACCTTTCGCCCTGCGCTGTCTGGGATTAGTCCTTTGTAGGTGACCTTTGCACCGTCAATGGCAATCTGCGCTTCCGATGTCTTACGGATCACAGCAGTATGTTCTTTCAGTTCCAGATCAGCAAATACCGTAGAACCAAATTTCTCGCCTCCTGCTGATGTATTAATAGTTACAGGGTCCCCACCGTCAATAGACACGCTGATATTTGCATTGTTATTATACTTTCTGTAAAACAATTCCAGCTTTGTACCATAAAAATGAAGAACGGATTCCCCTCCTGTAACATTTGTAAAGTGAACGTCATTTCCTATTGTTGACGGGAAATTGCCCCCTTCCGTTTCACGGTAAGAAAAACTGTCATCATATGAGAACTGGTTGATTCCTTCGCCCATATCGTTGTCATTAATTGTAACGGTCTTTTCTGCCGTGTCATCTGACGTTTCATCATACTTGAAATAGCGGATTTCCCGAATAGCCGGAGCCTTGCCGGCTGACCGGATTACAAGTCTGATCCCCGAAGCCTTCACAGGGGCAAACTGTACGGTTTTACTCAGTCCTATACTTCCGGTGTCCGTATCTGCTAACGGTATGCTTTCCCAGTTTCCTGTACCTGTACGGTATTCCAGACCAAACCCGGTAACATTATTCCCAGCTTCATTTATGGTTACTTTATCGATTCTGTAAGAACCGGAGAATTTCTTTTCCAGTGTGACCGGATAAGAAGCGTCCCCTGCTGCTGCCCAGGAAGTAGAAATATCCTGGTCAAAGGCTGCTTCTGCCTGTTCCGGATTGGAAGATGCATCTGCGGACACATCCGACCAGAAGTAAAGTTCAGCTGCCCCGCCGCCCATGGTAATATCCAGGGTATTGTCCGCACCAATTTCCACTGCCTCTATCTTGCCTGTTTCCTTGTTGATTTTATTTAACTGCGGATGGTTCTTAGCAAATGTCAAAGTGATATGCTGCATGGTTTCTTCTTCACTTCCGTCATCTACCTGAATCCAGTTCTTTCCATTGTTGCCGGACTGCGCTGCTTTTTTCATTCCGTCAAACAGACCGTTTACCACCATGAATCCCTTTGGATAACTGCATCCGAAGAACTCCGTCAGTTCTTTGGAAGTCAGCCCGGGAAGCGGATTAAAGTAACCCAGTACCACATCTCCGGGATTTCCTCCGTTTACCGTACCCAGATTCTCAGCTTCCACACCGGATATGTAATATTCCGAGTTTTTCGCTGCATTATCCTCAAAGCTTCCCATTCCCCCTACTACATCGGAAGCCTGCCTGCTGGCTGCCGTATTTGGATTTCCGTTTGAATTAAGTCCGGTTTTTGTTACAAGGGTATCGCTGTTTAACCGGATTAATGCATCGCCCATATTCTTTGTCTGGCGGATTATATCTGCCCATTCGTAGTAAGAACGTTTTGGCGTTCCGTCATAGTCAAACAAAAAGCATTCATCAAATGCAAATTCTGTACGCCATAAATCCAGCCACTTCATTCCCATAGCCAGGGAAACATTATTGATCATATATTTCTGGGATTCTGTAAGGTCACGGTTAAATGCAGACACATACTGCCCAAACAGGATCGGCATGGTTCCGTCACCGGTAAGTCCTGCAAGTGCAGCTTCTCTCTGCCAGCTGCTGGACATAATTACGTTCCTTGTTGATCCGGCTTCATTGTCCCATTCCGTACCGTTATAATAATAGTTGTCATGCGTCAGCAGATCCGGCTGTGCTATTTCTGTAAATACATGCATCGGCTCAGCATTATTATTCTCCCATCCTCTGCCCAGTGCCTGGTTGGAATGGAGGATGACGCCCGGATAATTATCTTTACTCCAGTCAAACCATTTTTTAAACAGATTCACTTCCGAAAGGCTGTATAATCCTTCATCTCCAAAACAGGAACTTACAAAGTTCGCAACATAAGGGCGCATTTCTTCGGGAAGATAATCCTTTGGTTCTCCTGCTCCGCTCATGGCGTTGCCACCCCAGGGTGCTTTTGCAATTCCCCATTGTGCATTCGGCGTATACTTAAAGAATTCTGTATTTTCCAGAGGGGGATCGTAAAAAATCAGTCCGGTCAGTTCACTGCCCTCATATTCTTTTGCATCATAAGTTCCTCTTCCGTAATCACCGCTGGCAACCCAGGAAGTATACTGGAATCCTTTATTCATAAGGATATCCTGTCCACGTGTAATATTTGGGTTGGAAGGAACGAAGCACTCCTGGTTAATCTCATCTTTCGATGGTTCCGGAATACTGGGATCCCCTGGCTCATAACCATAGACCATCACTTCCTTTATTTCCGGAATCAGTTTCATCTCGTATTTCTCATATGAAAAACGGATGTATCTGGCTGTGTAGTTGTCTCCGAATTCGTAGCGGTGGAACTGTCTGGATGGATCCGTAACCTGTCTTGGCGTCCGGTTTCTCAGATTTCCTTTATCAAATGCCGTGATCCATTCATCACTTTCATCTTCCCGGACCTGTACGCCTACCATGTTGTTCCAGATGCTGTTTTCTCCCCAGCCCTCCGGCGTATTAAGCAGTGCTGTCATTCTGCTCACCACATAATTTTGTCCCAAATCGAAATCAATATGCTGTCCAACGACTTCTTGTGCATTAGAGGCATTTGGTTTCCAGCCTGCCGCCTCGTTCTTGTCAATGGCTTTTTCTGCTTCAAACCCTGTCTGCTCGCTGCTGGCTGATACACCCTTAACTTCAATTAAGGATCTGCCACGGTAGTCCGTATCCACTTTCTGTATCAGGATATGATATGTTTTCTCCTGATCTCCATTGGATACCTGTATGGTAATGTCTGCCTGCTTTTTCTGGTCAAATTCCACTACCTGCCTGCCGTAATTATTATCCTTTGAGACATTGGAAGAATCCACTGCCTTACCGTTAATATTCACAACTGCACCAGGATTGGACGGAACCGCCCATACATTCAGATTTTTAACGCTCATATATGCAGTACCCGTATACTCGGTTTGCTCAGGATCAAATTCCTGCTGAACCAACGGCACTTCATTCACAACAAGTTTCAACAGATTAGCACTTCCGGATTCTGCTGCTTTTGCAAGAATCCCCATTTCCGGAATACCTGCCAAAAGCAGGATCAGTGCCAAAAACATACTGATTAATCTCTTTCCCATTCCCTTTTTCCTCCTGTTCATTTGAAAACACCACCCCAGATCCTGTGTCCATAGCTGCCAGTAAGCGTTTTAAATACACTCCTGACAGCGGGGCATTCCATCAGTTCCTTACTTTCTGTATTGATATTTTGAAGATGTGGCATAAGTACCCTTTCCCTGTGAATACCACCCCGGCCTGCACAACTGCCCGAATCCCGTTACCCCTTCCCGGGAGGCATCCATTTTGGGATCTGCATAACGGATAAACCAGCGGTTCAGCCTGTCCTGAAGCTCTGCCTGCACCGACTGGTATTGCTCACTGCCGATCAGATTGTTTGCTTCATCCGGGTCGCAGCTAAGATGATACAGCTCATCCGGACCGTAGGGATAACGGTGAATCAGCTTCCATTCACTGGTACGGATCATGCGGTTAGGACCGTATTCATCATAGACCACAACCTGTCCGCCTTCCTTCTGCCTTCCGGTAAGCAATACCTGTTTAAAACTGCTTCCCGGCAGGTCTTTGGGCAGCTCTGCCCTGATTTCCGCCAGATCCAGCAGTGTATGCATAAAATCATACTGGCTATGCATGCTTTCCGAGGTGGTATTTTCCGGTATTTTCCCACGCCAGGATGCAATAAAAGGTACTTTCACCGCCGTATCATACAGATTAAACGGGAACGTTCCATTTCCTTTGCCCCAGATTCCGTGGTGTCCCATATTCATACCATTATCAGCCATAAACATCACGATGGTATCCTGCCTGATTCCCAGCTCATCCAGCCTGTCCAGTATTTTCCCCACCCCTGCATCCATAGCAGTAACAGCCGCATAATAACCTCTCAGCAGTGACTTACGGACCTCTCCGGTACCAAAAGGCGCACTTTCAATCTGATTTGGATGTACCGGAAGATCCGGCACGGAATCAAATGTGCAGTTTCGGTACATCTCTACAAATTCTCCTGGGTGCTGGTCCTCATCCCAGGGATCGTGGGGCGCTGTGTAGTGAACGCTCAGATAAAACGGATTCTCTTCTCCTTCCAGCTCACTCAGATAGTTGACTGCTTTATCCGTAATCAGATCCGTTACATACCGGTTATCAAAGTGTACCTCTCCATCTTCAATTATGTCAGGCTTATAATACTGGCATCCTCCTCTGGCGATGGTATACCAGCGTGAAAATCCATGCTGGGGGTTCCTGCTGTCACCCAGATGCCACTTTCCGGCAAGGGCACAGTTATATTGGTTCTCTGCCAGCACATCCGTATAGGTAAGCATTCCCTCCAGGTAGGGAATTGCTTTATCTTCACTGGCATAATATGGGTCCTCTTTTTTTCCGCCCAGACTCTCCCGGTCAAGATTCCCCGAACGGATCCAGTCGTGCACACCGTGTTGAGAAGGAATTCTTCCGGTGAGAATTGATGCCCTTGCAGGTGAGCACACCGGGGAGGTGCAAAAGAAGTTTTCAAACCGCATTCCTTCTTTTGCAAGGCGGTCCAGATTCGGTGTCCTGATCTCTGCATTTCCGGCACAGTGCATTGCCCATGCCCCCTGGTCATCTGTCAGGATAAATACAATATTTGGTTTCCGCTTCCCTTCTTTCATTTTATTTCTGGTCCTTAATCTGGCTGTTGATCTCACTTAACAGTTCATCCACGCCGTTTTCTTCCAGTTGCTTCAGGAATTCCGGAATCTTTTCCTCCGGATCTACCATACCGGATTCCAGAGCCGGTCCGTACTGGGCAACAACATTTGTCACAGAAGCAATTACCGTTTCAGCCGTAGCTGTGTCAAACATAAACCCATTGTGTTTTGCAGTAATGCTCTTATCGTTGTATTCCTGGAACAGATCTGCTATATTTTCAGGATATGAGATATCCCACTTCTGATTAAACGGAGTTCCAAACTGCCATCCAAACGTGTAATCATATCCGTTTTTATCCGGTGAAAGTGTGCCGCCCATAGTCCGGTCGATCTGGTTTTCACCAACTGCAGTATAATGTTCGCCTTCGATACCATGGCGGATTAAAGTTCCCACATACGGATCTGTATTCAGCAGATTGATAAGCTTAAGCGCTTCTTCGGGATGTTCGCTTCCGGAAGAGATCGCAAGCAGCCCGCCAAGCGCACTTCTTGTCTCAAATATCGGCATGGTCAGATCAATAGATGTAATTCCATGTCCCGCCGTTGTCTCCAGCATCTGTGCTGCACCTGGAGCATTCTGTGTTATATAGGAGAATAAATTGCCGTTGTTAAAATCATTATCTCTGTTTGCAATGTCAGAATCATACTGCACAGGATCCTTGGAGGTGTAGCCATTCTCATACCATCCGTGAACCATCTTACAATAGTCCATATATTCCGGTGTGGCATACTGGTTGAACACTTCCTCCTGCTCTGTGAAGAGGTTTGTTTCCGGAATTGCAGATGCACCCGGTAAAGAAGGCGTACCTGTCAGGGATTCATAAGGAACGCCCAACTGGAATCCACTGTTAAGGCCGGATATGCCAATCACATTTTTCCCTTCTGCCTGGGATTTTTCTTTGACGGTTTTTAAGACCTCTGTATAGTCATTTAATGTCTTAACCTTACTCAAATCAATGCCGTATTCTTCAGCCATATCGCTGTTGGCATAGACGGAGCACTGCCACCCCATTTCTTTATAAGAGGGTACTCCATAAATCTTGCCGTCTACCTTTACCGCATCCCATTCCTCCTGGGGCACAAAGTCATAGGTTTCTTTTGCATACTGGGGCAGCAGTTCGGTGATATCCATGAACGCATCTCTGGCGGCAAACTGAGCATAATTCGTTGTCCAGTTAGCGGTAAAGCAGATATCAAAATACTCGCCTGAATTAATATAAGTAGGCATTTTCTCCTTATAATCCGGATTGGCAATGACCTGATAATCAATTTCCACTCCTATTTTGTCTCTGGTATATTCGTTTAATTTTGCAATAACCTTGTCGGTATCCGGTGCTACCGGGTTAATGGACATATACCATTTTAATTTCACGATATCATCCGTACTTTTTTCCGCAGCAGCAGTCTCCGTTCCCTTAGAATCCGCTTCTGCTTCATCTGCAGTGCCTTTTGCCTCCGTCTCTGAAGCCGGTGTATCCGTCTTCTGGCTGCCTGAGCACCCTCCCAATAGCGCAGCTGCCATAGAAATAGCCAATACAGCTGCAATTGTCTTTCTTTTCATACCTGTTCCTCCTTAAATAATTTTTATTTACTACCTGTCAGCCTTTCACTCCTCCAACCGTCAATCCTTTTACAAAGTATTTCTGGAAGAATGGATAAGCCAGCAGAATAGGTATCACGACTAAAACCGTCAGCGCCATACGTCCGCTGTCAGTGGGTGCTGATTTAGCAACCTCTGCGTACTCAAGTGCATTGGATGCCGACTGCTTTACCGATTCCAGGCTGTTTTGTACACTCCACAGCAATGTCTGGATCGGGTATTTTTTCTGATCCATGATATAGAGCATTCCCAGGAACCAGTCGTTCCAGTAAGCGATCATGGTAAACAGGGAAATCGTTGCGATTCCCGGTTTGGACAGCGGAAAAACTACCTTCAGAAATGTATGAAACTCTCCGGAGCCATCGATTCTCGCTGCTTCTATGATCTCCATAGGGATGCTCTTATAGAATGTTCGCAGCACCACCACATAAAAAGCATTAAAGCTCATAGGGAGTATCAGTGACCATATGGAATTACCCAAATGTAAAAACTGGGTATTTACAATATAACTTGGCACCATTCCCCCGTTAAACAGCATTGTGAACAGCATCATATACGTTAATATTTTGTTATAACGGTAATCCGACCTGGATAATACATAGGCAAACAAGCAGGTGATAAACACACTGAACAATGTACCAATCACTGTGACAAAAATTGTCACTCCATAAGACCGGACAATCTGGTCTCCCAGCCGGAAAAAGTACCGGTATGCTTCCAGACTCAGCTCCGATGGAAAGAAGCTGTATCCGTTCTGATAAATGCTGTTTTCACTGCTGAAAGATACAATTACCACCAGCAGCAGCGGAAGCACACAGGACAATGCCATAACCGTCAGGATAATATTCCAGATGGCATTGGACTTTCCCGATATCCGGTTAAAGTCCGGATTTGATTCCAAAAACTCCTCTTTCTTTTTTTTCTTATCAGCACTCATGCCGGTTCCCTCCCTTAAAACAGCGCACTTTCTTTATCTATTTTTCTCACAACCATATTGGATACTACGACCAGCACACATCCCACCACAGACTGGTATAGATTTGCCGCCGCAGCCATTCCGATATTTCCGGTTTCTTTCAACGCACGATATAAATACGTATCGATAACATTTGTCACAGGGAATAATGGCCCGTTATTTCTTGGCATCTGATAGAACAATCCGAAATCAGCAAAAAAGATTTTTCCGATTGCCAATATGGACAAGATAATCATCATAGAACGCATACAAGGTATGGTAATATAGCGGATCTGCTGCCATTTCGTAGCACCGTCCATAACGGCTGCTTCATAGTAATCATTTGGTATCCCCGTGAGGCATCCAAGATACATTACCGTAGAATATCCAACGGTTTTCCAGATCTGGACAAGAACAAGGATTACCGGCCAGTACTTCGGATCGCTGTACCAGTTGACCCCTTCCTTTCCAAACATCTCCAACAACCGGTTAAACAACCCATTATCCACGCTTAACAGTGCAAATCCTACAAAAGAAACGACTACCCAGGATAAAAAATAGGGTGCCATAAATATTGTCTGAAAAACCTTTGATCTTCTCTTATTCCAGAGTTCATTTAGAACAATTGCAATTGCAACCGCAACCACCAGGTCAATAATCAAAAATAAGATATTATAGAGAAGTGTATTTCTGGTAATGATGAATGCATCTGAGCTCTTAAACAAAAACTTAAAGTTATCTAATCCTATGTATTCACTGCCAAAAATCCCTTTTCGTACATTAAATTTCTTAAATGCAAGAAGAATTCCGCTTAAAGGCAGATATCGGAACAAAATCATAATGATTACCGCCGGAAGTGCCATCAATGTCAAAGGCAGGTTTCTCCTGAAATAAATCATTCTCTTGCCGGCAGCACCGGATTTCCCGGTCTTGTTTCCCTTAATTTTCATATGCAATATCTCCTCCTTTCCATTCCCTGATCATCTCAGGGTTCCTTTCAATTCTGTACATGTCCCCGGTTCTATTACCTTTTCTATTATACAAGTATCCCTGCTGCCAGAACAACTTGACTTTTTTTTGATAAGGTGCACTATTTTTCTGCATTCACCCTGTTTACTTGTCTCTTCTTATAAAATCCGATATAATCTAAAAATGGAACGAAAGTGGGAACAAAGTTCACACTACTGAATTTGGGAAGAGCACAAGCGTGCAAATTGATCAAATATACTTTAATAGAGGCAATATGCCTGGATGAAAGAAGGGAGAATTATGAATATATTATTAATTGATGATGAAAAGTACGCTGTGGAGGGCCTGATATCCATGCTGGACTGGAAGCGTTTTGAAGGAACCCTGACGGGAACTGCTTCCAATGGAAAAGATGCTCTGGAACTGATAGAGCTGTCTCCTCCGGATGTCATTATTTCGGATATTAAAATGCCTGTGATGGATGGGCTGGAACTGGCTAAAGAGATTTATTCCCGGAACTGGGAAATAAAACTGATTTTGCTGAGTGCCCATGGGGAATTTACCTATGCCCAAAAAGCAATCCAGTATGGAGTCACGGATTACATATTAAAGCCCGTAACAAGACAAAAGCTAAAAGAACTGGAGGAGCTGCTGCTGCATATCAACCAGGAAAAGAAATTTCGTAAGGATACTTATTTAAAATCATGGAGCCCTTCTCTGAAAGATGAGATACTCACAGCGTTAAGACAATGCGATCTGAAATTTTTTGATTCTTATTTTTCTTCTGAAGAATACTTCGGTCCTATGAAAAGCCAGGAAGGCAATGCACTTGGAACCCAGCTTCTGAACTACCTGTACTCTTATTTTGAACAGCTGAATATCTCACAGCCCATACTGGACACATCCAGATCTAAAACGCTGAGCCAGTTTTATGATCTGCCAAACCCTGAAGAAAAAATAAACTTTATCATCACCCGCTACAGCGATGTGATGACCGCCAGCAGCAGACAGCGCCATGCCAGTACCGACACGTTAATCGAGACGGCTCGGGAATATATGCAGAAGCATTTTGATTCTCCGGCTTTTAATATCTCGTATCTGGCGGACTCCATGAATGTGTCCATCTCTTATCTGAGTACCATTTTCAAGCAATCCACCTGTGAAAACCTGAGTACTTACCTGACAAATCTGCGTATGGAGAAAGCAAAAGAACTACTGAGCGACGTTCAGTATTCCATTTCGGAGGTAGCCTTAAAATCAGGTTATGAAGATTCCAGGTATTTTGCAAAATATTTCAAAAAACAGATGAATATGAAGCCCAGCGAATACCGCAATCTGTGTATTCAAAAATCACTGAATCTGCAAAAAACAACAGACCAGGCGGTGGAACATGGGAATTAAAAAGAAAATATTTTTAGCATTTTCCGGCGGCATCTTTGTAATTACACTTTTATCTTATTCTTTTATCTTCATTCTCTTCCGCCAGGGATATGAGACTGAAATTATGCGTTACCAGAAATCAGCTGTTTCCATGAATTCAAATATGGTAGAAAGTTTTCTGGATTCCATACGGCAGACTTCCCTTCGAATTATCGGGGATGAGGCCATCGGCATTTACTTAAGCACCGGAACCGTAACAGATTCCCTGGAAAAAATTAATATCCGCAGGTCCATTACGAACCAGTTTTCTCATTATTCCACAGACCAGATTCTGGGGAGCAGCCTCTATCTGAAAAACACACTTTTTATTAATGACAGCCTGCCGATTGCAGATTTCTTCGACAGCAGGACACTGAATACCAATCCCTTTGTCTCTTCCAGCAATATTTTTTCCGATACGGAAGTTAAGACGGCGGACTGGTACCTCCAATTAATGGAGTCCAGAAAAAGGAGCCGTATTTTTCTGGACCCGGAGACAAATAATTTTTGTTTTGCACAAATCATCCATAACAACTACTATACAGGTCCCTATACCAAAGCGGGACAGGGGGTAATGGTAATCAGCATTGCGTCCAAGGATCTGTCGCGCACATTTTCCCTGGAGCCCATCAGCGATAACAGCGGCTATGCCATCTTTACCAGCCAGCAGGAGCTTTTATTTCTAAGTAATGACCAGAAAAACCTGTACCTGGAAGCCTGTGACCGCTTCATGGCAAGAAAGGCTTTCGGCGGAGAAACTGTCACACTGGGTGGGCAGCGGTATGTAATGAGCTTGAATTCCCTGGAGCGGTATGACCTGAAAATTCTGTTTCTGACGCCATACCGGGATATCCAGACCCAGCTCAGCCACCTGATGCGCTTTTACCTGCTGTTTGTGCTTTTGATCTTTTTTGTACTGATGGCAGGCATATACCTGATTTCCAACCGATTCACCCGTCCCATCATCCGTATGGCACAGACCATCAGTACCATACACGATACCCGGAATTTTTCCGTGGAAGCTCTGCATTTTTCCAAAGATAAGGAAATCGTTATGCTTTGTGACAGCTTTTCACAGCTGATTACCCATAATAACCAGCTGATCCGGGATATCCAAACCCAGACCGAACAGCAGAAACGCTCCGAGCTTCGGGCTCTTCAGGCACAAATCAACCCTCATTTCATCTTCAATGCCATGGATATTGTTAACTGGATGGCACTTTCAAAAAATGAAGACGACATCGCAGAAATTGTCTCTTCCATCGCAAATCTGATGCGTTACAGCATTACGGAACCGGACAAGCTTGTTCCTGTCTCAAGTGAACTGCAAAATATCCAGGAATATATCAACATCCAGCAGCTGCGGCACTCCCAAAAGCTGATGCTGAAGATTAATACTGCTGAGGACCTGAACTCCGTATACATCCCTAAATTTACCCTGCAGCCTCTGATTGAGAACTCTATCTCCCATGGGCTGGTGGAATGCGGCAGGGATCTTCACATACAGGTACATGTCTACCGGTCAGCCCATGCAGTAATCATTGACATTACGGATGACGGCGTGGGATGTGACGCCCTAGAGCTTAATAAGTTCCTGGATCATTCCGAGGATACATCCCTGAAAGTATCCAACGGATTTGGCATCCGCAATATCAATGAGCGGATACGGTTAAATTTTAAGGGAGAAAGCGGACTGATTTACAGAAGAGATTCCGCCGGCATACTCACTGCCCGCATCACATTCGACTACAATTAAAAAATAGGAGAAAATTGACAATGAAAAAACAAGTAGTAACAAATGGCATTCATACTTATACCGAAACGGCAAATTATGTTCCTGTGGACAACCCTGCCGTAAAAGAACATATCGACTGGTTCATGGGATTAAAGCTGGGAATTATGATGCACTGGGCACCCGGGTGCCAGCTGGGTACTTATGAATCCTGGCCCCTTTCAGACGGTGACGGAAGCTGGTCCCAGGAAGACGTGGACTGGACCGATATCCCCACCTTCAAAGAGCAGTATATCAATGCAAATAAGACTTTTAATCCGGTCAGGTTCCGGCCTGACCGCTGGGCGAAGCTGGCTAAGGAATGCGGATTCCGATATCTGCTGTTTACCACCAAACACCACGATGGCTTCTGTATGTTCAATACAGAGACAACGGATTACAAGATTACCCATGAATCCTGCCCCTTCCATACCAGCCCTTATGCCGACATTACAGGCTCTCTGTATGATGCATTTCGTAAAGAAGGGCTTGCCATATCCGTATACTTCTCCAAGCCCGACTGGAACTGTGACGATTACTGGCACAGAGCATTCGGTCCTGCACCCACACGGAATGTAAATTATGAGATTAGTGAACATCCTGAACTCTGGAAAAAATTCGAAGAATTTACTCATCAGCAAATACTGGAACTGGGAAGAAATTATGGAAAAATAGATGTGCTCTGGCTGGACGGCGGCTGGGTCAGCAAAGATAATCTGGATCAGGACATCCATTTGGAAAAAGTTGTGGAGAACCTGCGCAGCACTACCCAGCCCCATCTGATCGTCTGTGACCGCTGCGTGGGAGGTCCCTACGAAAATATTGTCACCCCGGAAAAGCAGATTCCGGATCAGCCTCTGTTCATTCCCTGGGAAACCTGCGCCACGGTGGGTGATCGATTTTCCTTCCATTATTCCGATGATTTTAAAACCGGCAGGGAACTGGTCCACATGCTGCTGGATGTGGTGAGTAAGGGCGGTAACCTGGCGCTGAATATTGCCCCCCAGCCCGACGGAGAACTTCCGGCCCCCGCTGTAGCTTCCATAAAAGACCTCGGAAGATGGCTTACCCTGTTCGGAGACGGAATCTATGAGTCATCCATCATCCCTCCCTATTTTCAGGAACGGATCAAATACACCAGGAAATCCGGAAATATTTATGCTTACTATCTGTATGATGAGATACCAAAGCTTCCTCACTCGCTTGCCTTTGCCATAGATGCAGATGTGCAGGAGGTCCATTCTATGCGGACGGGACAGTCCCTCTCCTTTGAATGTAAAAACGGCCAGATTCTGCTTCAGACTGAGGAGCTTTCATTGGATAGTGCTTTTTATGCGGAAGGATTTGTGTTGAACTAGAGCGTGATTCAAAATTACTTTCTGGCAGCTGTGCGTCACAGTTTGTGGGAGATTTTTCCCGGATGAAGGGCGACAAGCGTACTATGTAGCCTGAATCCGGGGTAAATATGCCGTAAAGTGGGGCGGCAGATGGCGGGAATGAATTTTCAAACACTCTCTGGGGTGGAGGTTTTATAGGGTTCTATTAAATGATTTATATTGGGGTTTAGCTGAGGAAGGACGCTTTGTGGATGATAGGTAGTGTACGGAAAGATGGGGGTGGAAAACTGATATGGACTCCGTCAGCTTGCCGCAGAACTGGTATTTTCTAACCTTTGCGGAGCGCTTTTTGGCGGCACGCGGGCATTCACCGAGAAATCCTGATGCATTTCTCGGTTCAGTGCCCGCTTAGTATCCG